>VAPL010180555.1_pt1 | contig 17388 bp, 17 predicted proteins | sample 3395061 | NCBI WGS metagenome assembly VAPL01 (sample SAMN08290444, study PRJNA428436) | hydrothermal vent metagenome | isolation source: Deep-sea hydrothermal vent chimney 2 | place: Pacific Ocean: Juan De Fuca Ridge | depth 2182 m m | reverse complement strand
TTTATTTATTTTCTTTAAGAACGAAATTTATTGTCTCAACATTTTGGAAATGAAATGATATTTTATATGTTGATATTTGATTCTAAAGCAACGTTATGTTCGCGTAAAGAGATGAGGTCGGCGGTGGCTATATATGTAAATGCAATTTAATGGGTGTTTGGAGTTGACGGGCACTTTTTAGATGTGCTAAGTCAGCATTTGTTAGTCAAGCATATAAATCAAGAATATTGTGTTTATTGATGGGGTGTAAAAGGCGAAAAGCACTTAATTGCTTTTACTTTTAATTGTTATCTAGCCTTTAGAGTAGATTTTTTATTGCAATTGATTAAGTTCGCAATAGGCGCCCTATTAAATAGAAGCACCTATTATAGTTTGCGAACTTTATAACTAGCTTTTAGTGCTCTATTATTTATTCTAGGTTTGCACCGACAATAGCAGCCATCTGCATCATGTCTACTGTTTGACCTGCACTCATATTTCTAAGGTCAGTTAACTTGCCTGATTTGCTTGTTGAATTTGTATTTTTGAAAATAGGAAGTAATTTAGCATCGGCTACAATGTATTTTCCAGCATTCTCTGGGCTGCCGTTAACAGATCTAGTTTGTAGCTTATTAGCTTTAATGTAGTTCCATAGTTGTTTTGTGATTTCCGTGCGAGGAAGTTCAGATGCGCCAACTAATGCTGCAAGATCGCTTTTCATTTTTACTGGTTTACTTAAACCTTTTGCTTCTGCCATTTTAAATTCCTTTATATTTTATATTTAAATGAAATTACGTTGAAGAACGCCTATTCTACCTCTGTTTTATTTTTTTGGTTCTTTATTTTTTATTTTGTTTTTTGTTGAGGAGTATTGTTTTTGCAGTTGGTATTTCAATGGGATGAAAATGGTTTCAAATAATTGAATCTGAAATAGGGAAGGCTTGAGCATTAAACTGTTTGATTAATAAACATTTTTTTACTATAATGGCTGCCTTTCTAACCTTGTCACACTACAATGCAACTAAAAAAATAGTTGTCGCTTGATGTAAAAGCTTTGTAGGTGGCTTATCCATAAGGAGATTATATGCGTAATTACGAAGTCGTTTTTATCGTACATCCTGATCAAAGCGAGCAAGTGCCTGCAATGATTGAGCGTTACCGTGCACTCATTACAACAGGCAAAGGTGCCATTCATCGCCTCGAAGACTGGGGCCGTCGTCAGCTAGCATACCCTATCAACAAAATCCATAAAGCACACTATGTTTTAATGAACATAGAATGTAACCAAGCGGTATTGGATGATTTAGAGCACAACTTTAAGTTTAATGATGCTGTGTTACGTCATTTAACGATAGCAACTAAAACGGCTGTGACTGACCCAAGTCCAATGATGAAAGAAGAGAAATCTAAGTCAGTATTGAATAAGGAAGTGGCTACTGAAAAGCCAGCAACTGAAAAGGCTGCAGATAAAAAACCAGTAGCAGAAAAAGCGGCAACTGAAAAGGCTGCAGATAAAAAACCAGCAGCAGAAAAAGCAGCAACTGAAAAGGCTGCAGATAAAAAACCAGCAGCAGAAAAAGCAGCAACTGAAAAGGCTGCAGATAAAAAGCCAGCAGCAGAAAAAGCGGCAACTGAAAAGGCTGCAGATAAAAAGCCAGCAGCTGAGGTTGCAGCAGGATAATGAATGAATAAGCTGGTGCTGAATGGCCAGGTGACTCATTTAGAGCCGCTACGTCATACGCCAGCAGGTTTACCGTTGTTGAGTTTTGTAATTAGCCATGTTTCTGAAAATAGTGAAGCTGGCCTAAAACGAAAAGTTGAATGTGAAGTAAATGCTATTGCCTTAGGTGGCTTGGCAACAACCAATATTCAACTTGGCACGCAGCTAAAAGCAGCAGGTTTTCTAGCTAAGCGCAGTGCAAAAAGCTCTCAATTGGTAATGCATATACAAAAGATAGAGATTATTTAGGAGTTACACATGGCAAGAGATATGTATAAACGTCGTCGTTACTGCCGTTTTAGTGCAGAAGGCATCAAGCAAGTAGATTATAAAGATGTGGATTTGCTGAAAGATTTTATTTCAGAGAATGCAAAAATCATCCCAGCCCGCATGACAGGCACAAAAGCTAAATACCAACGTCAATTAACAACTGCAGTTAAACGTGCACGTTTTTTGGCATTACTTCCATACACTGACAAACATCCAGGCTAAGGAGAACAGCATGCAAGTGATTTTATTAGAAAATATTGTTAACCTTGGTGCTTTAGGCGACATTGTTAATGTTAAAGATGGTTTTGGCCGTAATTACCTAGTGCCACAAGGTAAGGCAAAACGCGCAACTGAAGCCAATAAAGCTGAGTTTGAAACGCGACGCGCTGAATTAGAAAAACAACAAGCAGATATTTTAGCCTTAGCTAAATCACGTATCAAAAAGTTAGTAGATACTAAAATTGAACTTTCACAAAAAGCAGGTGTGGATGGTCGTTTGTTTGGTTCAGTAACGAATCATGACATTGCTGATGCGTTAAAAGCACAAGGTCATGAAGTTGTTAAATCTGACGTGCGTTTGCCAGAAGGCCCACTTAAAACAATTGGTGAGTTTCCTGTCAAAATTGCACTACACCACGATGCAGTGGCTGATATTACAGTGACGGTGATTGCTGAAGAATAGAGCGTTAAGTTTTATAGATTTAAAAGGCTACTTCGGTAGCCTTTTCTTTTTGTGTTATGCGCACTAATAAGCGCACGCATCAGGTTATAATCACATCATGCCCGACGAAGAATTAGACTTGCTAAAATTACCTCCACACTCTATTGAAGCTGAGCAATCAGTCATAGGCGGTTTGCTATTAGAGAATGAAGCATTAGACAAAATTGCTGACATTTTAAGTGTGCAGGATTTTTATCAACATGACCATAAAACTATTTATGAGCACATTGGTAAACTAATAGAACATAACCGTCCTGCAGACATCGTAACAGTGGCAGAATCACTTGAAAGTAGTGCAGAACTTACGGCTGTTGGCGGCATTGCTTACTTAGGTGCATTGGCACAAAACACACCATCATCAGCTAATATTCGGCGTTATGCTGAAATTGTACGTGAGCGGGCAGTAATGCGTAAACTTGTCACTGTGGGCTCAGGTATCACAGAAAGTGCTTTTAATCCTAATGGACGTGATGCGCAACAATTACTAGATGAAGCTGAGGCAAAAATTTTCCAAATTGCGGAAGGCGGACAGCGTGCTAGCCAAGGATTTCAAGATATTAAAGAACTGCTGCCAGAGGTGGCAGAGCGTATTGATATGTTGTTTTCGCGTGACGACCCTAGTGATGTGACCGGCATTCCTACTGGCTTCAAAGATTTGGATACGATGACTTCTGGTTTTCATGGTGGGGACTTAATCATCGTTGCAGGGCGACCTTCCATGGGTAAAACAGCATTTGCTTTAAACGTGGCTGAAAACGTGGCGCTCGATACAGGCTTGCCTGTGGCTGTGTTTTCTATGGAGATGGCGTCAACACAATTGGCGATGCGTATGATAGGCTCAGTCGGACGCTTAGATCAGCACCGCATGCGTACGGGTCGGTTAGAAGACGAAGATTGGGAAAAGTTAACCACAGCTTTAGGCCGATTAAATGAGGCGCCAATATTTATTGATGAAGGTGCAGGCTTAAGTAGCTTTGATGTGCGAGCAAGGGCGAGAAGGTTACATCGCCAATGTGGGAAATTAGGCTTGATCGTTGTTGATTATTTGCAATTGATGTCAGCGCCAGCTGGCAAGCAGGGCGAAAACCGCGCAACCGAAATCTCTGAAATTTCTCGGTCGTTAAAAGCGTTATCAAAGGAGCTAGATGTGCCAGTTATGGCGCTATCACAGCTTAACCGTAGTGTAGAACAGCGTCCTGATAAACGCCCAGTGATGAGTGATTTGCGTGAATCGGGCGCGATTGAGCAAGATGCTGATTTGATTTTATTTATCTATCGAGATGAAGTATATAACCCTGATAGTGAGGATAAAGGGACGGCGGAGATAATTGTCGGCAAGCAACGTAATGGCCCAATAGGGCGAGTAAAATTGACATTTATTGGTCAGCATACGCGCTTTGAAGATTTTGCTAATGCTGATTATCATGCTGGTTATGAGGATGGTGGCAACTAACTTAAATATGCGCCCGATACAAGCTTTGATTTCACATGGTGCGTTACAACATAATTTAGGTGTTGTTAAAAAACAGGCACCAAGTTCTAAGGTAATGGCAGTCGTTAAAGCCGATGCTTATGGACATGGTTTAATGAATGTTGCGCATGGTCTTAATAAAGCTGATGGTTTTGCGGTACTCAATGTCAATGAGGCAATAGAATTGCGTGAGGCCGGTTTTGAGCAAACTGTTTTATTGTTAGAAGGGTTTTTTAGTACAACAGAAATGCGTATTGCAGCGAGTTTTCATCTTGATGTGGTTGTACATTGTGTGCAGCAAATAGAGATGTTAGAAGGTGTGAAGTTAATTATGCCGATTAACGTGCATCTCAAAATGAATGCTGGCATGAATCGTTTAGGGTTTGTTTCATCAGAGTATCTTTCAGCATTCAATCGTTTAGAAGCTTGCAGCAACGTCGCAGAAATTGTTCTAATGACACACTTTGCGACTGCAGATAATGACGTCGGTATCGATTTGCCATTGCAGCGTTTTCAAGATATCACTAAAGCACTTAATAATGCAGTCTCTTTGGCTAACTCTGCTGCCATTTTACGACACAAAAATACACATGTAGATTGGGTGCGCCCGGGCATTATGCTATACGGAGCATCGCCAGTGGTCTCTGTACAGGCTAAGGAGTTTGATCTAAAAACCGTCATGCAATTGACATCAGAAATTATTGCGGTGCAAACATTAGAAATAGGCGATAGTGTTGGCTATGGTAATCGTTTTACTGCGGGTAGAAAAACACGTATTGGCATTGTTGCCTGTGGCTATGCGGATGGGTATCCGCGTCATGCTGGGCAATATGCTATTGATGATAACCAAACGGGTACAAAAATAGCCGTAGAAGGTGAGCTGACACAAACTTTAGGTCGTGTTTCTATGGATATGTTGGTGTGTGATTTGACCGATATCTCAGAAGCGAAAGTTGGCTCTCATGTTGAGTTGTGGGGTGCAACCGTTCCTGTTGACGATGTTGCTGAGGCGTGTGAAACAGTTGGCTATGAATTGCTTTGTGCGGTAGCGCCTCGAGTACCAAAGAAAGTTTTGTATTAGTGGCAAAAGATAAAAGTATCTATGTTTGTAGTGAATGTGGCGCTGGTGAGCCTAAATGGCAAGGACAATGCCCAAGCTGTATGGTTTGGAATACTTTAGTAGAATCTGCTGTCGAAACGGCCAGTGCTAACCGGTATGCTAATAAATTTGATGGTTTAAACCAAAGTAGCACTTTACAAAAAATAAGCGCGGTAAAGGCTGCTGATATTGAGCGTCAGGCAACAGGTATTGCAGAGTTTGATCGGGTGCTTGGTGGTGGCTTGGTCGAGGGCGGCGTCATATTGATTGGTGGCGATCCAGGTATTGGTAAGTCAACTTTGTTGTTGCAAGTGATGTGTCATTTAGCGCGTCAAGATAAAAATAACACTAATCAAGCTATTTATGTCAGTGGTGAAGAGTCTCCACAACAAATTGCGATGCGTGCTAAGCGTTTGGGTTTAGATGCTAGCCACGTGGAATTATTGGCTGAGATTAATTTAGAAAAAATACTTGGCACATTACAAAAGCATCGGCCAAACATTGTTGTCATTGACTCCATTCAAACTGTGTTTTCCGAAGTGTTGCAGTCGGCACCAGGTTCTGTTGCGCAAGTGCGCGAGTGTTCAGCACAACTAACACGACTGGCCAAGCAATTAGGGATTACCATTATTTTGGTCGGGCATGTCACTAAAGAGGGTGCATTAGCCGGTCCGCGTGTGCTTGAGCATATCGTTGATACCGTGCTTTATTTCGAGGGAGATCAAAACTCTTCGTTTCGGTTGATTCGTGCATTTAAAAATCGTTTTGGTGCGGTGAATGAGATTGGCGTATTTGCCATGACGGAAAAAGGTTTACGTGAAGTATCTAACCCATCGGCTTTGTTTTTATCGCATCATGAAGCGGAGGTTGCAGGCAGTTGCATTACCGTCACCATGGAAGGCACGCGCCCACTGCTGATTGAAATTCAAGCGTTAGTGGACGGTAGTCATTCACCTAGCCCGAAGCGTTTATCAGTCGGTTTGGAGCAAAACCGTATTGCGATGTTGTTAGCTGTATTACATCGGCATGCGGGTGTTGCTTGTTTTGATCAAGACGTCTTTATTAATGCGGTGGGGGGTGTAAAAATCAGTGAGCCAGCAACAGACCTGGCTGTTATAATTTCTATTATTTCTTCTTTTAAAAACAAAGCATTAAATAGTAAACTTATTGTATTTGGTGAGGTTGGTCTGGCTGGAGAAGTGCGGCCAGTACAAGGCGGTTTAGTCCGCCTAAAAGAAGCTGCTAAATTAGGCTTTACACAGGCCATTATCCCTAAAGGTAATGCACCAAAATCAAAGATAAAGGGAATTGAGGTCATTGCTGTAGATAGAATAGATCAAGCACTGAATCACTTAAGAAACCGTTAGCTTTTAATCATATTGGCAGCAATAATGCCGCTGCGTACTGCACTTTCTATCGTTGCTGGGTAGTCAGCATATGTGTAATCTCCAGCAATGAATAAGTTTGGGTACAACGTGCTATTGGCTGGTCTGGGTAAATTGACATCGCATGAGAAGGTTGCACGTTTTTCTGCAATGACGCGATGCCATAGTGGTTTGGTCAAAATGGGAAAAGTTTCATGTAGCTCTTGCGCAACGATAACAACAAGATCTTCTTGTGTTAGTTTTTGGTGTCTTCCTTCTGCGCTAATTATTACAGCCATTAGACCATGTTGACCACATAGCGCTCCTCGATCAAAAACCCACTGGCTTATTGTTCCAGTTAGCCCGAGCATTGGTTTGGGTAGCTTAATGTGATTTGGATATTGTAAATATATAGTATATATCGGTTGGTATTGGTAGCTTTGCGTTATGTTAACAATGTTGTTGAGTTTAGGTAACGCTAAAACAATATTCTTGAGCCGTGCTGTTGATGTTGCAATAATGACATGACTAAACTTCAATTCTCCTTTTTTAGTGACTACACTGTATCCGGCTTGATCTAGGCTAATAGATTTTACTCTGTGATTAATTAAAGTGTTGCCATTTCGGCTTTGTGTATACCTTGCCATTGGTCGAGAGAATATATGTGATAAATCATACTTAGGGATTAAAAAATCACTGTTTGATGGTGCACCCTCAAAAGCATCCTTTAATACATTCAAAAAAACCTTGCTACTGGCTTGGTTAATGGGTGTGTTTAATGCTGATAAGCATAAAGGCTCCCAAAGAAAAGTGATCGCTTGTTTTGATTGTTTTTTATTTTTTAAAAAATCAATCAGAGATTCATCATGGTTTAATTGATAGTTTGTATTTTTAAGCACAATCATTAGTTTAATGACGGACAAACGACTGCTTAGTGATAAGCCTTTACAAAATAAGAAACCAATTAATTGGTTTAATGGAGCAGGTAGGTATGTTGCTGCTGCATACTTAAAGGCAGTAGATTTATTCGTATTGAATAGTTCGAAGGCTAGTGGTTGTCTAAAAAAAGCATCATTTTCATTAATGCCCACTTGTTTAAGTAGTTTTAACGTTTCTTGATATGCGCCTAGTAAGATGTGTTGTCCATTATCTAGCTGGACAACTCTATCGTTAAACTCGACTGAGACGCCTCTAGCACGGCCGCCCAGTTGTGAGCCAGCTTCTAATAGGGTTGTTTTAATCCCTTTTTCAGCAAGCTTTGTAGCAGCGGTCAAGCCCGCTATACCACCGCCGACAATCCCTACATGTGTGTTATCTGCCATATTTGGTTACGCATATTTAAAAAATGTTTTTAGAGCCAAAATAAATTTTCTTAAGGGGGGAATGGATGTTCTATTGTTAAGAACTTTTTCAGCACTGTCTGTTTTAATTTCTTTGAGCAATGTGCGATAAATTGCTGCCATCATTAAACCTGCACGCTGTTGTTTAGCATCTTCAATAGGTAGTTTTTTTAGCGCTTTGTCATAAAAAGATTCTGCACGTTCAATTTGAAATTCGATTAGTTCTTTAACTTCTTCTGATTCGCGAGATTGTAAAATATCATCCTCAGAAACGTTAGCTTTTTTCAGCTCGTCTAAAGGGAGGTATATACGGCCTCTTCGTGCATCTTCACCTACGTCTCGAATAATGTTTGTGAGCTGAAATGCCATGCCTAAATCATGTGCATATTTAAGCGTTGCTCTATTGGTATATCCAAATATTTGTGCTGCCAATAAGCCAACAACGCTAGCAACACGATAACAATAGAGTTGTAGTTGTTTAAAGTCTTCGTAACGGTTAAATTTTATGTCCATTTCCATGCCGTCAATAATTTCTACAAAATGTTCTTTGGCTAAGTTAAATTCTTTAATAACAGGCTGTAAAGCAAAGCTAACGGGGTGCTGCGGTGTGCCGGAAAATAAATTGTCAATTTCACTTTTCCACCAGTTTAATTTAACCTGTGCTATTTCGTGGTCAGTGCATTCATCAACAACATCATCCACCTCACGACAAAATGCATAAAGCGCTGTCATGGCATCTTGTTTATGTTTGGGCAAAAAAATAAAGCTTACAGTAAAGCTTGAGCCGCTCTCTGTTACTTTTTTCTTGCAATATTCTTGAGGCGTCATTTTCAGAGTATGGCTTTCATTAAAATCAACGGCCAGTCCCAAGCTCTTAAGCTAGGGCGGTGGTTGTAGATATCGCCTCTAACTTTCTTTAGCTTGTAAATAATTTGCTCACCACCGCCTATGATCATACGCATTTCAAAGCCAAAACGACCAGGCAGAACATGTTCCAGTGGTTTGCCTTCTTTAAGGATACTTTCTGCTCGCTCAATATTAAATAACATAAATTCTTCCCAATGCAAATTAACATGTTTTGCAGCTATGTGCGCTTCGTTAATCCCGAACTTTTTCATTTCATCCTGGCATAGGTAAATCCGACTTTTGTGAAAAGCATTATCATAGTCAATTGCAATATCTTGGTAAAAGTTGATTAATTGTAATGCAGTACAAATTTTGTCTGAGTAGGTTAGATTTTCGGGCGTTGCTTTTTTATATAGGCATAATAATAAAGTGCCAATAGGATTTGCAGAGCGTTTGCAGTAATTTAGAACTTCCTCAAAATTAGCATATTGTGTTTTTGTTACATCTTGACTGAATGCATCAAGTAAGTCGTAAAGTGGTGCTAAGGGTAAGTTATGTTGGCGAATTACTTTACCAAATTCAGTGAAGAACAGTGACTTGGTATTAACATTTTTCTCAATTAAATCAAGTTGATCTCTGAATCCTTTTAGTTTTGCTAGCCTCACTTCTGGCTTAAGCAGGCCTTCATCAGCAAAGTCATCCGCTTGTCGTGCGAAATTGTAAATAAGTGATACTGGGTGCCGTATGTGTTTGGGGAGTACAAAAGAAGCAACTGGAAAGTTTTCATAGTGTTGCTGTTTTTTTATTGGTATATTATCTGTGACAGACATAGAATTTTGATATGCATTCGCGATGTCAAAGTATGCCATAGAATACCTATAATCTACAGTTACCACCAGCTCTTTATGCTATACAATAATAAAAAAATAGGGAGTGAATTTATGTTGGGTATTATTGGTGGCACCGGGCTTACACAGCTTAATGGTTTAAAGGTTATTAGGAGGCAGATTGCGCGTACACCTTATGGTGACGCTTCACAGCCATTGATATTTGGTGAGATAGCTGGGCACGAGGTAGTATTTTTGGCGCGCCATGGTAACGGCCATACAATACCGCCACATGCGATTAATTATCGAGCTAACATTTGGGCATTACATTCTGTTGGGGTTGAGAGTTTGTTAGCCATTGCTACTGTAGGGGGTATATCTACAAAATTAGTAGCCGGTGATATTGTGCTACCACATCAGTTGATTGATTATACCTATGGCCGTGAGAATACGTTTCATGATGGAATTGAACTGCCTGTTATGCATATAGATTTTACACGGCCATATTCAAAGAACTTGCGTGAACTTTGTAAACAGGCAGCAGCTAATATTAAACAGCATTTACATGATGGCGGTGTATATGCTTGCGTGCAAGGGCCTAGATTAGAGACTGCTGCAGAGATTAACCGATATGAACAGGATGGTGCTACGGTCATTGGTATGACGGGAATGCCTGAGGCTGTTTTAGCGCGAGAACTAGAAGTTGATTATGCTGCTTTGTGTCCTTTAGCCAATCAGGCGGCTGGGCGAGGGGATAGTGAGTATGGTATACAGTACGAAACAATGAAGTCACAACTAGAGGTGACGATGAAAAAGGCGCGCGCTATTATCAATGAAACAGTGAAGGTCTATTACGGTGTTAAGTAATGGCAATTAAAACTGTTTTGCGTATGGGCGACCCTTTCTTGCTTAAGACGGCGCAGCCAGTTACTCAATTTGGCACGTCCGAATTGCTAGCTTTAATTGAAGATATGCAAGACACAATGGACTATATGCAAGGCGCGGGTATTGCTGCACCACAAATTGGCGTAAGTTCACGGGTCGTTATTTTTGGCATGAAAGATCAAGATAATAATAAAAATGAACGTTACCCGGATGCAGAAAGTGTGCCTTATACCGTGCTTATTAATCCAATGCTGACTGTGTTAGATGATCAAATGGAAGATGACTGGGAGGGGTGCTTGTCAGTGCCAGGTTTGCGTGGCATTGTTCCACGATATTCTGCACTTCAATATACTGGTTTCGACCAATTTGGTAATGCGATTAATCGAACTGTGGATGGTTTCCATGCGCGTGTTGTACAACATGAGTCTGATCATCTTGATGGTGTTTTGTATCCAATGAGAATAAGAGACTTAACAAATTTTGGTTTTACGGACATACTTTTTCCAAATCAGGATATTCAAAACAACTAATTGTTTGTTATAATCCCGTCTCCGCGGAAGAGTGGCAGAGCGGTTTAATGCAACAGTCTTGAAAACTGTCGTGGGTTCGCGCCCACCGTGAGTTCGAATCTCACCTCTTCCGCCAATTATATTGGATGTCGCTTAAGCAATAGCGGCATTTTTTTTAGCGATTATTTAAAGGATCTAGCATGAGTAAAATTGTTTTGGAACATAACCCATCAGAAGAAAAATTACAGGAATTAGGTGTGTCGAGTTGGGAGACCTGGGATTGTGCACCTTCAAAATTTCCCTTGGATTTTGATATGACTGAAACTGCTTATGTATTAGAAGGTGAGTTTCATGTTTATCCAGAGGGCGGTGAAAAGGTTGTTGTTAAAGCGGGCGACCTTGTTGTGTTCCCTAAAGGTTTGAAATCAAATTGGGAAGTGGTTAAACAGCTTAAGAAGCACTATAAACATTCTTAATTGATTGCTTTAAGCAAGATTAGGTATAAATTGAAGCCTAGCTATATGCTAGGCTTTTTTTACGGCTGATTTAATGTTTTGTAGCATTTGGTGAAGTTGGGGATGTTTTTTATGGGCATGCGGACTTGCTTGTAAGTATTGTCAATTTAGTTGGCACTGGTTTTGCATTCCCTCGTAAAGGAAAATTAAAAAATTATCAAACAATAACCCTTTTTCCTTTTTCCCAGCGTTTAAGTCATTTGTAGTTGCCTAGTGAATTTAAAAAAGGATGGATTGAAAATTGAAACAGGGTGAATTTCTTAATCCGAGTGTCTTGATAGGTGAGTTGCCTTGGATAGAGACGGTAGTACCTACCCAAGGTGCTAAAAGTACTTTTGACACTAAGCCTGTAGCGCGCTTGCAAGTCGGCTTTGAGGAGGGGCTTCTTAATTACTATCAACAACAATTGGATTATTACGGTATAGAACATAGTATGCCCGATGTGGTAGACGAGGCTAAACCAAAATTTTTAGATGTTGCTTTAAATGGTGAAAACGGTAGAAAATTTGATGCCTTACGCATAACGTCTACACATTGGCAGGCGTCCTCTGGACGATTAGGCCATGCAACACTTCAGTCTAGTGGCGGAGGGTTTGTAGATGAATTATATGATTTTTCGAAAGGAAAAATTGATATTGATGGATTAAAAGTGCAGCAAGCTTTAGTGAATACGTTTGGGCGCTATGGTATCGAGGCTAGCCCCCTTGAAAATGAACATCTAAACATTGCAGTTGACGCAAACCAAGAGCAGGCGCTAAGGCGCCTTGATAGGCATGCAAAAAAATTGATTGATGCGTTACCATTAGAAGTAGAGGCTAGCAATAAACTGCTTGAAGGCACGAAGCAAAAAGCAAGGATGCCTATCAGTAAAACTGCATTAACTGGCGGTGTATTTGGCTTTATTGGCTCTATTCCTGTTTTGGTAGAAACTTACAATATAGGCCAACAAGAAATTGCTGAAGGTCGAATGCCAATTAATGCGACAACTAGAGCTTTGGAATATAGTGCAGAGACTGTGGTTGGTACTGCAGCTGGAGCTGCAGCAGCTACGACAGCATTGCCTCTATTAGCTATTCCTGCACCTGTAGGTGAAATAGCTTATGGTGCGGCAGTATTAGGCGCAGGTTATTTGGGTGCTGAAGCTACGAATAAGTTTATGACATTAGGTGAAGACTATATTACCAAGGCTGAAGCTTGGTTTAAAAATGAAGCTAAAGCTATTTTTGAGGGCAGAATAGCAGAAGTTGCGAAACAAAATGGGCGTAATTTAAAGGATGTTTTGAGTAATGTGTATCAAGCAATGGATGAGGCTGATTTATTTCAAAATCATAAACAGATTGTTGAGGTTCCTACAGCACATGCGCTTGAACCTTAAGCATATGCTGTTCATTGTTAGCTGATCTAGTCAGCCTTTAATGTGAAATAATTAAAGGCTGACTAAACTATGTGTTAGTAATTCAAGTTGATTTTTACTTAATGCTTTGTTCTGTTTTCCTGAAATTAAGAAACTGTCTTCTGCACGATTACCTAGCGTATTAATTTTTGCATAGTGTAAATCAATATTCTGTTTTAGAAATATAAAAGCAATATTAGCTAACAGGCCAGGCGTGTCACTCGTCACAATGTCCATCGTGTGGAATGATTTATTTGTACAGGCTTCAATATCAACCGTTGTTTTGATCGGCATATGTTTGATTTGACGATCTATACGCCCTTTTAATGGAGATTCTAATGGCGTGTTTGATTGTATTTTTTCAAACAAATCATCTTCCATTGACTTTAATAAATCACTATAGCTATCATGTTTAACTTCTTGATCTAAAATAATAAATGTATTTAAAGCATAATCATGCTCGGTTGTGTAAATTGTTGCATGCCCAATGCTATAAGAGATGCGATCAAAAAAGTTACATATCCGTGCAAATAAATCATCTTGGTCTTTTAAATAAGTCATTACTTGGATACCGTCACCATCTGTGCTTAGGCGAGCGCGCACAACAGGTGTCTTGGTTAAGGTATGTGGTATGAGTAATCGGCTTTGCCAGGCAACTTCATCACTTGTGTAGCGTGTAAAGTAAGCTTCCCCCGCATTTTGCCAAAACATTTTGTATGACGCTGGTTTTAGTCCATATTTGCTAAGTTTTTCAGCGGCTTCATGTTGACGTTGTTTGATTGCTTGCTCAACACTGAATGAGGCATTATTGAGTGCGCTTCGGGTTTCAAGAAATAGTTTTTCTAATAAGTTTGCTTTCCAATCATTCCATACCTTAGGGCTGGTGCCGCGAATATCGGCAACTGTGAGCAGATATAAAGCAGTTAAACGAGTTTCATCTTTAACGTAATGAGCAAATTGCTCAATGATGCTAGGGTCTGACAAATCAGATTTTTGGGCTGTTTTAGACATCTGTAAGTGTGCTTCTACTAACCATGTAACTAAGGCTGTGTCTAGTTTTGGCAGCTGATGTGCTAAGCAAAAACGTTTTGCATCAACACAGCCAAGTACAGAATGGTCTCCACCGCGACCTTTTGCTATGTCATGAAATAGTGCAGCAATGTAGAGTAGATGCGGTTTGCCAAAATTTTCGAACAAGTCGTTACATAATGGAAACTCTTGTTTGAGTTCGGGTTTGGAGAATCGACGCAAGTTGGCTAAAACGTTTAGCGTGTGTTCATCTACTGTATATACATGAAACAAATCATGCTGCATTTGCCCAACAATCTTACCAAATGCTGGGATATATTGGCCTAGGATGCCGTAGCGGTTCATGCGCCGTAAGCTATGGTTGACACCAATTTTTTCTGACAAAATACTTAAAAACAATTTTTTGTTAATGCTTGATTGCCGAAATTCGCGCGAGACTAATTTTTTTGTAGATTGTAGCTGGCGTAAAAGGTTTGGACCAAAGCCTTCTAATTTTGGCAGTTGTTGAAGTAGTAAAAAGCATTCAAAAATGGCGCTAGGTTTGCGTGTAAAGAGGTCGTTGCTTTGCGCTTCAAGTAAATTATAGTGCGTTAAAAAGTAATCGTTAATGGTGATGCTGGCCTCGGGTGGCGCCAAGTTTCGTGTCAGTAATTTAAGTAAAATCTCATTAATTAAGCTGATATATTTAACGCTACGATAATAACTTTGCATGAGCTGCTCACTGGCACGTTTTTTATTCGTATTTTTTAATCCAAGTTTATTAGCCAGTTCATTTTGAAAATCAAATATCAAGCGATCTTCTCGACGTTTTGCTAAATAATGCAAACGTATGCGCAAAGTTTGTAGCACACGTTCGTGACGTTTGATGCTTTTTAATTCTAATTTTGTGATAACACCATTCTGTTCAAGCATTTGCCATGTTTTGCCTAATTTTTGGCTTTGCGCAATCCATAAAATGCTATGTAGGTCCCGTAAACCGCCAGGACTTTCTTTTATATTGGGCTCTAAATTGTAAGCAGTGTCATTAAATTTTGCATGACGATTATCTTGTTCTTGTTTTTTTGCTTCTAAAAATACATTTGGATTTAATGCCTGATTTATTACTGTCAAAAATGCGGCGTAATTTGTTTTTTCTCCATAAATCAATCTAGCTTCACTAAGGTTAGTCTGCACTGTAATGTCTAGCCGAGTTTCTTCAGCGCACTCTCGTAAGTTACGTACGCTGTGACCAATATTGAGGCCTATATCCCATAATGCGCCAATCAGTGTTTGAACTTTAGTGTTCTCTAATTCATTAACATTTTCTGGCAGTAAAATTAAAAGATCGATATCCGAATAAGGAAATAACTCTTCACGACCATAGCCGCCAACAGCTATTAGGGAGAGTTCTTTATCAATACCAGCTGTTAGCCAAATGTCTTTAAGTAGCTTGTCGATAAGCTGCGCATGTGTTTTTAGTAGGCGGCTAGCATTTTTGGAGGTGAAGAAACTTTGTTCGAGTACTGTTTGTTGTTTTTTTAACTCATTGCGCCAAGCTTGTATTGCGGTTTTGGTGATCTTCATTTGGATTTAAGAAGTTATAATGATGAAAGTGCGGGTGCTGTAGGCGCGCCTGCAGACAGTGTTAAAACTTCAAAGCCTGTCTCGGTTACCAATATCGTATGTTCCCATTGTGCGGAAAGGCTGCGATCTTTTGTGACGATTGTCCAGCCATCCGGCATTTGTTTGATGTCGCGCTTGCCAGCATTAATCATGGGTTCAATCGTAAAAATCATACCAGTTTCTAGCTTTATTCCGGTACCGGGTTTGCCATAATGCAGCACTTGAGGTTCGTCATGAAATTTTTTGCCAATACCGTGTCCACAAAACTCTCTTACGACACTGTAACCATTTTTTTCGGTAAAAGTTTGGATGGCATGGCCAATGTCGCCTAGTGTCGCGTTAGGTTTTACTTCATTAATGCCTAACCACATCGCTTGGTAGGTTATTTCAGATAGACGTTTTGCCTGGATAGGCGCTGTGCCGACAGAAAACATACGAGACGTATCACCATGATAGCCATCTTTAATAACGGTAATATCAATATTGATAACGTCACCATTTTTGAGCACTTTCTCACTGGGTATGCCATGACATATTTGGTGGTTTACTGATGTGCAAATTGATTTGGGGTAGGGGGTGTGGCCTTCTGGTGCATAGTTCAGAGGTGCTGGGATGGTTTTTTGCTCGTTAACCATATAGTCGTAACATAGTTGGTCTAATTTTTCTGTTGTCACACCACTGACAACAAAAGGCGTAATGTAATCAAGCACTTCAGAGGCTAGTTTGCCTGCGATACGCATTTTTGCAATATCATCTGTATTGTTAATAGTGACAGCCATAATCTTTTGAAAGTATTCGTTTTTTTAAGTTGAAAAAGTAGTGTTCTTTTGGTATTATACCTGCCGCTTAGGGAGTATTAGCTAAATTTTAGTTAATTCTTAACTGGCAAATCACTACACTGCCCCGTACAGGGTGTTCGCTTAAGTGTGAATATGATGGGCATGTGTAATTTTATAACCCTTACACGGAGTATTATTATGTCTGTAACTATGCGTCAGATGCTTGAGGCTGGTGTTCACTTTGGCCATCAAACACGTTATTGGGATCCGAAAATGGCAGAGTACATTTTTGGTGATCGCAACAAAATCCATATTGTTAACCTTGAAAAAACATTGCCATTATATATAGATGCGCAAAAGTTTGTGCGTACATTGGCTGCAAACAAAGGTCGTATTTTATTCGTAGGTACTAAACGTCAAGCACGCGATATTATTAAAGAAGAAGCGGTTCGTGCTGGTTGTGCTTATGTTAACCATCGTTGGTTAGGTGGCATGCTAACTAACTATAAAACGGTTAAGCAATCTATCAAGCGTTTAACTGATTATGAAGCGATGCTAGCTGACGGCGGTTTAGAAAGATTCAGTAAAAAAGAAGGATTAGGTTATACGCGAGCAATTGAAAAGCTAGAGCGCTCAATAGGTGGTATTAGAGAAATGGGCGGATTGCCTGATGCTATTTTTGTTATTGATGTAGGCTATGAGTCAGGTGCTATCGTTGAGGCGAAGAAGCTTGGTATCCCATTAATTGGTGTTGTTGACACTAATAACTCCCCAGAAGGTATTGCTTATGTCATTCCAGGTAATGATGATTCAAGCCGTGCAATTCGTCTATATGCACGTGGTATAGCGGATGCTGTATTAGAAGGGCGTGCAGATGCAATTACTGAAATTGTGAAATCTGCAGAAGAATCAGAAGAGTTCGTTGAAGTTGCTGAAACAGCTAAAACAGAAGCTAAAACAGAAGCTAAAACAGAAGCTAAAACAGAAGCTAAAACAGAAGCTAAAACAGAAGCTAAAACAGAAGCTAAAACAGAAGCTA
>VAPL010458628.1_pt1 | contig 17391 bp, 15 predicted proteins | sample 3395061 | NCBI WGS metagenome assembly VAPL01 (sample SAMN08290444, study PRJNA428436) | hydrothermal vent metagenome | isolation source: Deep-sea hydrothermal vent chimney 2 | place: Pacific Ocean: Juan De Fuca Ridge | depth 2182 m m | reverse complement strand
GGCTCACATTGAACGATGGAATAATACTTTGCGCCAACATTTAGCGCGCTTTGTCCGAAAGACTTTGTCATTTTCCAAATGTTTTGATATGCACGAGATCTATTTAAAGCTCTTTCTGCATCGTTATAACACTGAACTACTTCCTCACTGCTAATGACTTAAATACCACTTATATATTTACCACTACCCAGGTTATTCCATGTACGTTCCTAACCTGTCGAACCACCTCAATGACTCTTTTCTCTTTCAGATATCCAACTATTTTTGTAACGTAGAAGACGGACAAAACGACAACACAGTTGTCGGAGTTATTATTTGTACGTTTCTGTCATTCATCAATTATTGCCAAGCTTCGATACTGTTGAGGTAAAATGAGCAGTCTTTGTAACATAACGGAAATCCTATCCGTTAGATTTTCACATGACTGAACAAACTACAATCAACAAACAACAACTACTGGAAGTACCGTCTAGCTGTCTGGAATACAATTTACGTAAAGCCAGCCGCATTGCTGCACAACATTACGAAGAGGTGATGAAGCCTTGCGGGTTGCGCAATACGCAGTTTTCTTTAATTGTGGCAACCAGTCTGATGGGCAAACCGCTGATTTCTGATTTAGCGAAAGTATTGGCGATGGATAGAACCACTGTTTCACGCAATCTCAAACCACTTCAACGACAAGGCTTGCTTAGTATAACTACAGGAGAGGATAGACGTTCACGTCAGATTATACTTACTGAAGCAGGCAAACAACGTTTGGTGCAGGCGATACCTTTGTGGAAACAAGCTCACCAGTCGTTACAGCAGAAAGTGGGGCTAGAGAACGCGCAACAATTACTGGCGATGCTAGAAACTTTTGGTAAGCAATTAAGCTCTTTACTGGAAAACAACGGTTGACATTCGATCTTACAAGCGTATATTGGCAATAAACGTGTATATACACATAAAGAGATTGTATGAATCCTCAGCCAATACAGCAACATCCATCAACGCGCTTTTTCATACTGGTGACAGCGTGGCCTAAAGTCATTATTACTTTGGGTTTTATGCTGATTGTGTTGTTTTCATTGTTTCTTCCTGAATTACGCAAGGACACACGAGCAGATGCGTTTATTCCATCTGATCATCCAGCCTTGATGTTTCGTGATAAAACCCGTGAAATTTTTGGTTTGCAAGACCCAATGGTGATCGCTGTCATTAATCAGGGCGAACAGGGGGTGTTTAATCCACAGACATTAAGGTTGGTGAAGTGGTTAACAGAGCAAGTACAGCAAGTTGCTAATATTGACCCTGATCGCATCACCAGTCTGGCCACTGAAAATAATATCTATGGAACAGATGAAGGGATGATGGTCGAGCCGTTTATTGAAACGGTTCCCGGCAATCAAACCCAGGCTGATCAAGTGCGTGCTGCGGTCATGGAATTTCCTTTGTATCTGGGTAGTCTGGTAGCGCGTGATGGCAGTGGCACATTAATTGTGGCAGAGCTGTTGGAACAAGATCAGGCGCAACAGGTTTACGCAGACTTGTTGAAATTGATTGAGCAAGCGCCAGTCACTGATGGAGAGAGTATCCACATTGCAGGGGAGGGCGCAGTTGCCGGCTATATGGGCGCATATATTGATGCTGATGCGATCAAGCTTGATCCTTTGGCTGGCGTGGTGATTACCATTATTTGCTTTGTGTGTTTGCGGACGTTGCGTGGTGTGTTGTTACCCAATCTGGTGGTTGCCGCCACCGCTGCCAGTGCGTTAGGACTGATGGCGGCAGCTGATGTGCCGTTTTATGTGATCACCAATGCGATGCCAGTAGTTTTAATTGGCATTGCAGTTGCAGACTCTATTCATATTCTCAGCCAATATTATGAAGAGCTGGCGGAAAATCCCACGTTATCTCCCAGGCAGTTGACGATTCGCACAATGCAAAGTATGTGGCGCCCGGTTACGTTGACCACATTGACAACCATGGCTGGGTTTTTGGGTTTAAGTTTGGCTTCAATGATGCCGCCGATGAAATATTTTGGCATATTTGCGATGTGTGGGGTTGCTGTTGCCTGGCTCTATTCAATTACAGTGGTTCCTGCTTTTCTGAGTATTCTTAAACTCAAGCCCAGTCCTGCGTTTGTGTCTAAATCAAACGACAACAGCGAAACAAGCTGGAGCGGTCGATTATTGAGTCACTTGGGATACACCGTTCTTAATTATCCAGTCACAGTGTTGCTATGGATTGTATTGTTTGTTTTGCTTGGTATTCATGGTGCTGGCAAAATCAAACTGGATGAAGAAATGATTCGGACATTTCATCATCAAGAGCCACTATCTATAGCTGATCAAGTCTTGAACACACGATTCGATGGTACTCATTATCTGGACATCATGATTGAAACCGAGCAGCCTGAGGATTTGTTCAATCCAGAGTATTTACAGCGCATTGAAGCGTTTCAGGACTATTTGCAAAGCTTGCCGCATGTGAATGGATCAACCTCGATTGTTGATTACCTCAAACAAATGAATCGGGCTTTGAATGGAGGCGCGGCTGAGGCCTATCAATTACCGGGTGATAAAGATTTGATTGCACAATATTTCCTCTTATATTCGGCAAGCAGCGACCCTACTGATTTTCAGGAAGAAATTGATTACGACTACCAATTGGCCAATCTGCGAGTGCATCTTGATAGTGGTCGTTACAGCATTGGTAAACCAGTAGTGGAGGCTAGTGCTGACTATATCGAACAGACTTTTAATGCCCCAGGGATTAAAGCCAGTCTGAGTGGTCGGGTGAATGTCGATTACCATTGGATAAAACGCTTGGCTGACAGCCATTTCAACAGCATAGCAATCGCATTATTGTTGGTAATGTTGATGGCTGCGATCAGTTTTCGTTCGCTGTTCGCAGGGGTATTGGTTTTGTTGCCGGTTGTGGTGACGATTCTAATGATTTATGCGGTAATGGGATTTTCTGGTATCTGGTTGTCGGTCAGCACCTCGATGTTTGCTGCGATTTCGATAGGACTGGGAGTAGATTTCTCCATTCATACTTTGGAGCGTTTGCAAATTTTATTGGCAACACGGCAGGGCAGTGTTGATGAAGCGTTATTAAAACTTTATCCCTCAACGGGTCGTGCTTTGCTGTTTAACTTTCTAGCCTTGGCGCTTGGTTTTGGAGTATTAATCAGCAGTAAGGTGGTGGTTTTACAGGAATTTGGCTTATTGATTGCCGTGGCGATTATGACCAGTTTTTTCACAAGTTTAACGTTGTTGCCAGTATTAGCTAAGTTGTTGAAACCGAAATTCCTTGGTTTTTCTCAAGGTTCATAGTTTCATAAATAAGGGAGTCAATCATGCGATTGATTAATAGAACAATACGTGTGTTATCAAAATTGTGTAGTGTGACTTTGTTGTTAGCAACGCAATTACAAGCGGCTTCATTAACCGTGGAAGTCTCCGGAATTAATAATTCGGACGGAATTGTACATGTTGGTTTATATGATAAAACGGTTGGATTTCCCGATGAGCATCAGTCTACACAAGGACGCACTGTTTCTGCAGCGGACTGCATTGATGGTAAAGCGACAGTGAGTTTCGAATCACTGCTGCCAGGTGAATATGCTGTGGCAGGTTATCATGATATCAACAATAATGATGAACTGGATACAAACCTGGTTGGCATTCCACAAGAGCCATATGGCGCAAGTTTGGGTGCCAGGAATATGCTAAGTCCTCCTGATTATGATGATGCTAAATTTAAGCTTACTACTCAAGATATGAAAATTTCTGTTGAGTTTCAGTAAATCCTGAAGGAATGAGAAAAATTATGTGGAAGCAATTTGGACTATTAGTGTTGACGATATTGCTTGGCGGACTGAGCAACGCTGCCGACCAGCTGCCTGACGGTGACAGTATAGCTCAGCACATTAATGCACGCGACGAAGGTGAGAGTGTGTCGCGCGACCTGAAAATGGAAATGACTGACAAGCGTGGTAAAACCCGGGTGCGTGAGACGCGTGGTTATCGAAAATATTATGAATCTGAAAAGCGCACAATTATTATTTATCGCTCTCCAAAAAATGTAAAAGGCACCGGTTTTCTTACCTTTGATTATACTGATAAGCAACAGGATGACGACCAATGGTTGTATTTACCAGCGATGCGCAAAGTCAGACGTATCTCAGCTTCGGATCGAGGGGATTATTTTCTGGGGACTGATTTTAGCTACGAAGATATCAAGCTGGAAACACGGGTTTCAATTGAGGATTACACCCGTAAAACCATCGGTGAAGATGTGGTAGATGACCATCACTGTGTGCTGGTTGAGATGTTACCTGTCAATGAAACTGTGGCTAAAGAACTGGGCTATGGCAAAGGCGAAATCTGTGTCGATGATACGATCTGGATAGTGCGCCGCTCGAGGATTTTGGATATTCAGGGTAATCCATTAAAGACGATTCATAGCAGCGAGATTAAGCAAGTTCAAGGGATCTGGACTGTACATCGTATGCTTGTTGAGAATCATAAAACTGAGCACCAAACCGTTTTTACGTTCAGTAATGTAGATTACAATACCCCGGTTGATGATAGTGTCTTTAGCAAGGCAGCTTTAAAGCGCGGTTTATGAGTTTGATGTCCATTAAATCCATCGCAGCCAGAAGGTATTGAAACCCTTTTCCTTATAGTCTGCATAAGAAACGTGAAATAAAAACCCAAAAAACGGGAAAAATTAAACTGGGATAAGGTAGTCTGAAGATGGTGCATGTACCGTATCTTTACCCTATCAACATCTGTACTGCTTGTCCGTGTTAGATTCAGCAAGCTCAGTGCTAATCTGCCAAATGGTTTTCTAGAGTACTCTTTGTTTTATTGCTTTAAGCCTTGTAAACGCAGCAACTCAGCCTTCATTCTCCCAGATAACATGTACCAAAACATCTTGAAATCACCCATCAACGACTTAATCGGATATTTGAATGTGGTTGGTCGGTTTTTTTCGATGAACAAATGACTAAACCATGCCAGTCCATAAGCGCAAAGAGGATATAAAAAGATAAGATATGGATTGTAAAAAATACTACCGATACTCATGGGTAGTAGTGTTGAAGTTCCGAAAAAGTGAAAAAGACGTGTTGCTGGCTTGTTATGTTCGCTTAGGTAATACGGCCAAAACGTTTCAAAAGACTCAAATTTTTCGTGCATTAAATCTCACCACAGCATTAGTTAAAGAGTATCTTCTACTTTGCCACATTTAACGGAGACTACACAAAAAATTTTCGGTATAAGGGTATGTTTTACCGACCAATCAGCGTTGTTTCTCTCTTCTGTTATAGCAATAGTGCGTACTGCGCGCGCCGTATACTTGCCTGAATTTCACACACCAGGAAAACGTGAAGTGACCGCTTAGCCCATCTTCGTCACAGTTACTAAAACGTGCATGGAATAACTTGAACAATGATGGCGCAGGATTTTTGCTCCTGACGAAACGATCTCAAGAGGCGCATCGTTGTTCTACGCAACGATTGAGATGGTTTCGTCAGGAGCAAAAAGACCAGCCAGAATGTTCAAGTTATTTCATGCACATTTCTTAGCTAAGTAGCTGTGATTAAGATGGGCTAAGGGATCAATTGTTGAAGGTAGCCTTCGATTTCAACATCCGTGCAACGTATACAGTCTTTTCCTACTATTTCCATTATTTCGGTGACAGTTTACTAAATAACCTAAAAGGTGCGAAACCATAAAGATAAATAAGATCAAATATTTAGAGTATTTAGTAAACTGTCACCGTAATTTAAATAACCTAAAAGGTGCGAAACCATAAAGATAAATAAGATCAAATATTTAGAGTATTTAGTAAACTGTCACCGTAATTCACCGTAATTCCTAGTAAACTGTCACCGTAATTCCACCGTAATTCTACAATAGAGCTGGTGCGGCCTATGTGTTCACGCGCAGTGGTAACATCTGGAGTCAGCAAGCCTATCTGAAAGCTTCCAATACCGGAGCACAAGATTCATTTGGTTCTTCTGTCTCCATTGCAGGTGAAACCGTGGTGGTTGGAGCAAGGAATGAGAGTAGTAACGCCAGAGAGGTCGATGGCGATCAAAGCAATAATTCAGTAGGTCGCGCTGGCGCGGCCTATGTATTTACCCGCAGTGGCAGCACCTGGAGTCAACAAGCTTATCTTAAATCCTCAAAGACCCGTACGCTTGATTCTTTTGGCCAATCTGTTGCTATTGCAGGTAACACCGTGGTAGTTGGCGGGTGGGGAAGGAATAATACTAGCGGAGCAGTCAATGTGTTCGCTCGTAGAGGAAGCGTCTGGAGCGAACAAGCCTTTCTGGAGTCTTCCTTTAGTGGGCATGGTGAAGCATTTGGCTTCTCTGTTGCCTTAGCAAACAATACTGTGGTTGTCGGCGCTTTTGGGGAGACACGTAATTCTGGAGTGGCATATGTATTTAGCAATTTTCCACTAACATTTAACCAACCAATTCCAACCCTGAATGAATGGGTGATAATTCTACTCAGCCTGATGCTGGGTTTATTGGTCTGGATTAAGCCGTTTTTTAGTAATTGGCGAGGTTAGCTCTGTGAGTCACATGTGGTAATTCTTTATTAGGCGTAACATCAGGCGAATAGTGAAACCGCTTTCTTATATAAATATCTAGAGAAACTTGAAATGTCATACCACATTTTGCGTTAAAAAATAACTCCTGACGCGCTCTAAAAAATAGTGTACATTTGTCAGTCTGTGGAATTCTTGCTTTTATGGAGCGAGGGGTTTAATAAAATCCGAAAGTTGGCCATAGAATTTTAGTTTTTCAGTGGTGTTAATAAAATAAACGCATAGTTTGCTATTTAACTATTTTTTATGAGTGCTTCTGAGGAGCCAAAAGGTAACTCAATTTCTGGAAGTTATTTCTAACTCGTTTCTAAGTTCTTACTCATAGATTAATTCTTAACCATCGATAATAAATTTACTCATGAATACACCAAAAAAAGTTGCAATTTTAACAGCGGGTGGTCTTGCTCCGTGTCTTAATTCGGCTATAGGTAGCCTGATTGAACGCTATACCGAAATTGATCCTTCAATCGAAATCATTTGCTATCGCAGCGGATATAAGGGTTTGTTGCTCGGTGATTTTTACAAAGTCACACCACAAATTCGCGAAAAAGCCGGATTGCTTCATCGTTTTGGTGGTTCTTTGATCGGTAATAGTCGTGTCAAGTTGACCAATATTGATGATTGCGTTAAACGCGGTCTGGTAAAAACGGGAGAAGATCCGCAGCAAGTTGCTGCTGACCAGCTAGTCAAAGATGGCGTGGATGTACTACATACTATCGGTGGCGATGACACCAATACTGCTGCTGCCGATCTGGCTGCATTTCTTGCAAAAAATGATTATGGGCTCACTGTTATCGGCTTGCCAAAAACTGTTGATAATGACGTTATTCCTATCAAGCAGTCGTTAGGTGCCTGGACAGCTGCCGAACAGGGCGCGCACTATTTTACCAACGTCGTTGCGGAGAATAATTCCAATCCACGCATGCTGATTGTGCATGAAGTGATGGGGCGCAGTTGTGGCTGGCTCACTGCTGCAACCGCTGTAGAGTACCGCAAACTACTTGATCGTTGTGAATGGCTGCCTGAGCTGGGTCTCGACCGTGACGCTTTTGAGGTTCATGGTGTGTTTATTCCCGAAATGAAGCTCGATCTTACTGCTGAAGCCAAACGGTTGCGCGAAGTAATGGATCGCGTTGATTGTGTCAATCTATTTGTTTCTGAAGGAGCGGGGCTCGAGTCTATTGTGGCTGAAATGCAAGCGAAAGGAGAAGATGTTCCGCGTGATGCTTTTGGGCATGTCAAACTTGATGCGGTAAATCCAGGCAAGTGGTTTGGTGAACAGTTTGCCGAAATGATTGGGGCAGAAAAAACCTTGATTCAGAAATCCGGGTATTTTGCTCGTGCATCAGCTGCAAATATTGAGGATATTCGACTCATCAAATCTTGTGCGGATCTTGCTGTTGAATGTGCACTGCGTAACGAATCGGGTCTTATTGGTCACGATGAAGAGCGTGGTGATGTATTACGGGCTATCGAATTCCCGCGTATTAAAGGTGGCAAAGCTTTTGATACTGATGTGTCCTGGTTTAATCAAATTCTGGCTGACATTGGCCAAACCAAGGGTGCGAAAGTGTCTGTTGCCCACTGATAGGTGGTTGTGAGATTAGCTGTGTTGCTGTTGCTTACATCGTTCTGCTAGGAGGCTGTCCAAGAATAGAGAACCTGCTGCAGAAAATCCCTTTTGGCTGGATTTTCTGATCATTTTCGTTCAATAGAACAACTATTCGCCTCAAATGTTCAAAAAATCTGACTCAAAATGGCTTTCCCTCGCTACGGCTTCTATTCTCGGACAGCCTCCTAGCCTATTTTCTCGCTGACGGGTGAACAATGTAGGCTAGCTTGCATTGCTCACCAGCCTGATGAGTCCTCGCTGACTCTTTAATCCACAAGAAATTTTATTCAGTCAGCAATACACACTGTTATTCCACTCCTTCATACAATTCCTTGTGAATCCATATCGCTACGCGATCATCTCACCATCTGGTGAGAAATGCAGGCTAGTTCAGTAGCCCGTCCTCCCGGATTAAAAACCGTGGTAAATATCCTGGTTTAATTTCTGTTCAGCAAAAATTTAGCTTGAATTCAGTTGCGACGATTATAGTGGGGTTGTGACTGCAGCGAGTTAAGAAGTGTGCGTAGAATAACAGTGTTCCTTTTTGAGGTTGTTTAGTCAGAAAAACTCTACGTTATTATTATTTAACTTAATTTCCATACACGTTTCTTAATAAAAAATAGAGCGTTCAAGAAATAAGCTTGTTCGATAAATCAAGGGATACAGCGCAAGGCAAAAGTGGACGAAAAAGTACAGCATACTGAATATGTAAGTAATTTGAGTTTGCTTCTAACGCGGTGATGCACCCTTCAGCGAAATCTTGAACAAGTTTTAACAGCAAGTGATGGTTGAGTAATAATTAGTATTGCTGCTGTTTTTTTAACAAGTTAAGAGGAAAATCTCATGGCCAAACGATTTTTTAAACACAGTTTTATAGCCAGTTGCATGTTGTTATTACTCAGCACAGCAGATAGCTATGCGGGTTCACGATACGATGCTACTTATCAGAGCTACCGTAACAGTAATTACTATCAACCATATGGATCGCGCTTGTCATTCGGATATAGATCTGGATATTCAGATTCTGGTTATCGCAAGGACTATCGTGACGGAAGACGCTTTCAACGCAGGAGAGAGGGTAATTACAGACGAAGTAGTTATTATGGGAATTATGGAACCCGTTATTGTCCAACACAACGGCGTTATAGAAATTACAGACGTTGGTAAGTGATCATCGCGAGAGAGCCGACTCATCAATGGGTGAATGACATAGGTGATGACGTTTCGCTTTGAGTGAAGACAGTACTCAAGGAGACAATATGAAGAACAGGCTTATCGCGTTTGTCTCTGACGGATAAATTTATCCAGACGTCTTTGTGCTCAATGCTTAAATAAACGTAACTCAGCGTGATCTGTAACTGCTCAGATGCCCTCTCATGTACAAGAGCAAGGTGAAAGCGCGGAGTTTACAGGTGTAAATGAGCACTTTCAACGAAGCTATTGGACAAAATAGAGGGTAAGCTGAGAGCAAGAAATAAACAAACCCCCATCTGAGAAGAGGGTTTGTTTATTTCTTGCGCGTTCCTTAGTTCAGTTAAGCGATTTTACGCAGCCAAATCAATATGTTCCACACAGCAAGCGCTGCAAACGCAACGCACGTCCAGGCTGGTATGCTTAATCCCAGAAAAGTCCACAAGACATCAGCACATTCTCCGGTTCCACTAAGCATGGCTTCAATCGTTTTGCTCAGTGGAAAATTTTTAAACATGTAGGAGAGACCAGGGCCACAACCTGGGAGTTCTTCAGCGGGTAAATTTTGTATCCAAACATGTCTGCCGGAGATCATCATCCCGGCGATCGCGATGCCGGTTACTAATCCTGAGTAGATCTTTGTGCCAGTTCTGGCTGGGTGATGTATTGCTGCCAGCAAGCTGATCAAACCAATTAGGAGGATAACAATACGTTGGGATATGCATAATGGGCATGGCTCTAATTCCTCAACAAACTGGAAATAAGCAGCAACCAAAAGAGCAGAAAAGCAAAAAAGAAATGCCAGCAAAAAAGCCAGGCGGGCGGTCAGTTTCATGCAACGAGTCCTATATTAACTTTTAGAGTGAGTTTCAGCGTGGGCATGATCTCCCAGATGACGATGATATCATCAAAACATTGTATGTGTTATCAACGCTCGTTAGCCCGCCACCGATTCAATCAATGTTCCACTCTACAACTGTTATTAGTTCGTGAGTGTATTAAATCTGCTGAAGTATTGTTTCAGAGAGAAGGATTTAGTGCGGAATATGAATAGTAAAAATAGATAGAATTAGGTCTTGACATGGTTATGACAGGACGTGCACGAAATAACTTGAACATTCTGGCTGGTTCCCGCCTTCGCGGGAATGACGTTTCTTATTGCTCCTGACGAAACCATCTCAATCGTTGCGTAGACCAACTATGCGCCTCTTGAGATCATTTCGTCAGAAACAACAATCCTGCACCATCATTGTTCAAGTTATTCCATGCACGTAAGCTGAGTTACGATTATTCTTCATTGACCAGAAGCAGCTCATCTTCACTGTTTTCCCAGCTTACAGGGTCGTCTGCGGTTGCGTCGCCAAGTTTGATCATTAAGCGCACTTCATTCATGGAATCAGCGGAATGTAATGCATCCTCGTAAGAGATTTTTCCGTCTTTGTATAAATCATACAAATTTTGGTCAAATGTTTGCATACCTTGTTCACGTGATTGCTTCATCAATTCTTTAAGCTTATGTACCTCACCCTTGCGAATTAAATCACTTGCCAGCGGTGTATTCAATAGGATCTCAACCGCAGGAGCACGGCCCTTCCCATCTGCACGTTTGATTAATTGCTGAGCCACGATGCCGCGCAGATTAAGCGATAAATCCATGAAAATCTGTCGATGCATTTCTTCAGGGAAAAAATGCAGGATTCGGTCAAGTGCCTGATTAGCATTACTAGCATGCAGCGTACTTAGGCACAAATGACCGGTTTCGGCAAAAGTGATTGCATGCTGCATAGTTTCGCGGGATCTTATTTCACCAATCAGAATCACATCAGGTGCTTGGCGTAATGTGTTTTTTAGCGCAATCTCATAGGATTCTGTATCCAAACCTACTTCACGTTGAGTGACAATGCATTGTTCATGATTATGAATGTACTCAAGTGGATCCTCGATAGTGATAATATGCCCACTGCTGTTAAGATTGCGATGTTTGATAAGCGCTGCCAGTGATGTCGATTTACCCGTTCCAGTCGCGCCTACAAATAAAACCAGGCCACGTTTTTCCATTACCAGGTCTTTTAACGAAGCTGGTAAGGAGAGTTCATCGACTGAGGGTATCTCACTGACAATACGACGCACCACCATTCCAACAGTATCGCGTTGTATAAAGGCGCTGGCTCGAAAACGCCCGATTTTTGGAAAGCTGATAGCAAAGTTAGCCTCTTTGACTGTTTCCAGTTCTGAGCGCTGGTATTGATTCATGGAGCCGAGGATGATTTCTCGTGTATCTTCTGGCATCAACTTTTTCTTGCCAATCGGATAGATTTTTCCATCAATTTTAATAGATGGTTGCTTGCCAACTGTAATAAACAAATCAGATGCCTTTTTTTCAGACATTAATATCAGCAATGATTGTATATCCATCGTTTCCTACCTTTTAGACAATGAAGTGTTGAGAACTAACTAGAAAACTTAAATCCAATAAGTGTTCGCGCATGTTAAGTGCATACCATAGATCAGAATAAGTTTTTATCAACTGCGCGCGGACGAGCAGTTTGTTTGGTAATCACATGTTGTTTAACCAAATCACTCAAACATTGATCCAGTGTTTGCATGCCATCTTTGCGTCCCGTTTGAATAGCAGAATACATTTGTGCCACTTTGGCTTCGCGAATCAGATTTTTAATGGCGTTTGTGGCGACCATGATTTCGTGAGCAGCAACACGCCCACCTCCTGATCGTTTCAATAATGTTTGTGAAATTACAGCTTGCAATGACTCGGACAACATTGCACGAATCATGTCTTTTTCTGCTGCAGGAAACACGTCGATAATACGATCGATAGTTTTAGCAGCAGAACTGGTATGCAATGTCCCGAACACCAAATGTCCAGTTTCGGCAGCAGTCAAGGCTAGTCGAATAGTTTCCAGATCGCGTAACTCACCAACCAGAATGATATCTGGATCTTCACGTAATGCTGAGCGCAGTGCTTCATTAAATCCATGGGTGTCACGATGAACTTCGCGCTGATTAATCAAACATTTTTTACTTTGATGAACAAATTCGATGGGATCTTCAACGGTTAAAATATGTTCATATCGATCACTGTTAACATGATCGATCATCGCTGCCAGTGTCGTCGATTTGCCTGAGCCAGTTGGTCCGGTGACTAGAATGAGTCCTTTCGGTTTATCGGTTATATCAGCGAAAAATTGTGGACATTTAAGATCTTCCAATGTGAGGATTTTAGAAGGAATGGTTCTGAAAACAGCGGCTGCACCACGATTTTGAGTAAAAGCATTGACACGAAACCGCGCAATACCTGGTAATTCGAAGGAAAAATCTGTTTCCAGAAATTCTTCGTAGTCACGGCGCTGTTTGTCATTCATAATGTCGTAAACCATCGCGTGCACTTGTTTGTGCTCAAATGGATCAATATTAACGCGACGTATATCACCATCAACACGAATCATTGGTGGTAGACCAGCGGATAAATGTAAATCCGAAGCGTTATTTTTTACCGAGAATGCTAAAAGCTCTGCTATATCCATAATAGTTGTTAAATACCGTTAAAATCATCAGATGTGAGTACTTAGTTACCAAGTATAGTCAAGGGATAAAAAACTGCTTGATATGGACATGGCTGCACGATTAAAAGCTGTTCGTCAGAGGATTTCACTGGCAGCGAATCAAGCTGGACGAGACCCTCTATCTGTAACATTGATTGCAGTGAGCAAAACCCACTCAGATTGTGATATTGCGCAAAGCTGGCGCCTCGGACAACGCCATTTTGGTGAAAGCTACGTACAAGAAGCCATGTACAAGCAGCAGAAACTTGCCCATTTTCCGATTAGTTGGCATTTTATTGGCCCATTACAGTCCAACAAAACACGTCATGTTGCCAATGCGTTTTCCTGGGTGCATAGTGTCGACAGGTATAAAATTGCCAAACGACTCAGTGAACATAGAAATGAAAATCTACCGGCGTTAAACATCTGCTTACAAGTTAATATTAGTCAAGAACCGACTAAAAGTGGTGTGTTGCCAGCTCAGCTTCCAGAATTGGCTGAATCAGTTAGCCGATTGCCGCATTTGAATTTGAGAGGGTTAATGGCAATTCCAGCTCGTACAGACGATTTGGCACAACAACGCAGACTATTCAGAGAATTGCGCAGCTTGTATGATCAGTTGAATCAATTTAATCTTGACACTTTGTCGATGGGAATGTCCAACGACCTCGAAGCGGCAGTGGCAGAAGGAGCGACACTGGTTCGTGTTGGTACTGATTTATTTGGAACCAGAAAAGTTGAAGTAGATGGTTTGAGAGAATAGAATTATCAACAATACGCTGTATCAGAAACAATATTAGAAAGAGATTGGTAGATTTGATACTTCATTTTTTAACCAGTGCAAGACTTGTTTTGAAGTCTTCAGATGAGAGAGTGCATCTGTACTTGGTAGAGTATCAGCAGATAATAGTTGCCACCTAGACAACAGTCTATTCAGCTGTGTTAACTGGTGAGCGGTAAAATTCCAGTTATTCTGCAATAACACAACATTTTCATTGCTTGCTATAACTGTTTGGTTTCTGATGGATTCCAGCGTTTGCTTCAACAAATCAATGGTATCGAGTTGATCTTCGATTAGATGAGTAAGCGTTTGTGCATTCAATGTAATCGTTGGTGTTGAACGATTATCAGAAACCACTTTCAATGATTGAATTAATTCCAGTGTAGAGAATCGAATTGCCGTCGCAATAAAGCCGGCGGCTTCCATTTCATAGAGATAATTTTGATCATATAGCGATTCGGGTTGGCTGACAGTGGCTATTTCAGCAGTTTCGCAGATTACAGAGGACGAAAAGAGTAATCCTGGATACCAGTGTCTAGAGGTTTCATGGTCAATAATCTTGTGTGCTATGCGACAACTACCGATTTCAAGGCTCGCATGACCTGCGACACCAATATTTAACCAGATCGCTGGTTGGTTGTTGCCATAGCGTCCCTGTGTATAAGCGACTGCGCCAGCAGCAGCAAGTTTGCCAACACCTGAAATGGTTAATGTGATGTTGTGTTTTCTAAAAACAGAATAAGCTGTTTCATCCATACAGCGTTTCAAACCATAATATTGAATGATTGGTTTGGCTTCACATTCCAAAGCGATGATTAGGTGAATTGTATAATTGTTATTGTTCATTGGTATGATATTTCAATAGTTGATCACAGTGCAGGACTTCTTGATGCTTATTACGTTTGCGTGCACCCGCCAGATAGATTTGCAACTTTGTTATTAAGGTCTGGCGTGCAGCTATTCTGTCATCCGCTTGCAGTTGGTGGTTTTTTAGTAAATTATCCAATGCAGTAATCCGGAATCGATCCATGCCCCAATATTTTCTGGAAAGCTGATCTTCATGTCCTCCGTATTTGACTAATAATCGTTGATCAACATACAAAACGGGAAATTGATGGGTGACGCGTAACCATAAGTCGTAATCTTCGCAAGCCAGTAAGTTCTCATCAAATAAACCGACACGATCAAAAATCGATTGGTGGATTACAACCGATGAAGGTGAAATTGCACATAGCGGCAAACAATGCTGAAAAATCCATCCCCCCTTTTTCTGATGTTTTTGATGAGGATTGACACGCAGCCCATTTCTGATCCAGATTTCATCGCTATGGCAAAGTTTCATTGAAGGGTTTTGTGAGATAGCTTGCTGCTGCTGGGCAAGTTTATTCGGTAGCCATTGGTCATCAGAATCGAGGAATGCTAACCACGGACTTCGCGCAAGCTGTATACCTTTATTTCGCCCTGCACTGACACCTTGTTGCGATTGTTTGCAATAGATAACAGATGGAAAGTCTGTGGCGAGCATGGTTTCGGTATGATCAGTTGAGCCATCATCAATGACAATGATTTCAAAAGGGGGGATGGTTTGTTCGATGACCGATTGAACTGCACGAGATAACAGAATTGCGCGGTTATAGGTTGGAATAATAACCGATATCAGCTGATGCATGGATTATTAAGGAAACACCTGGGTGGTATTAGTAGAAGTCATTGATTTACTTTCATCGAATGAATTGGTATTCTAGTCTGTTTTGATCGGCATTGCTTAACAAAATTACGCATCATGGAATAATGACAATGGGAACTCAAGCACAAGATTTTTCAAAACGTCGACTTAAAACTCATACAATGGTTGAAGAGCTGTTACAGGAACGGCAACACATGTGGTTGTTGTATTGTCAGTTTGCCAGCAAGAATGAGGAAGCTGATGATCATTCAGTTGAGCTAGCGGTGCGTCAATTTTGCCAAGTCTTGATTGATTATATTTCGCTTGGTCATTTTGGTATTTATCAGCGTATTGCCGATGGCAATGAACGTCGTCAGAATGTTTTGATTGTGGCACAACAAGTCTATCCATTATTGATCGAATTGACGGATGATGCCGTTAAATTTAATGATAAATATGAGAACTTGCACGATGAAGCACTAAAACGACAATTAAATACTGATTTATCTGCACTCGGTGAAAGTCTTGCCGCTCGCATTGAACTTGAAGACCAGCTAATTGACTCGTTAAAAACATAACTTGAATTTTCGTTATTCAGCGCACTGTAGATTATCCAGAACCGATTTTGATTGTTGATCAACTGTTTTTGTATCACCAACGTTACCTTCTAAGGCGTGCTCTTCACGCGTGGGATATTGTGGAGAGTAAGGTGGGAAATCTTAACTGTAGTATGTTTCCTTGAGAGTATTGCTCAAAAAATCTAATGCATCCTTATTAACATAAGGAGCGAGAATTTAATAACTTCCCGCTCCTAATTCAAGACATAAGACATTCACAATTGCATCACATGCCTCAATGATTATTCTTTATTGGCAAAGGCGCTTAGTAAGTCAAACGACCAAAATTCATGGTTACATGATATAATGGTCGGTTATTCATGATTCATCAAGTTGGGTTAGTGATTGAGCGCAGTACTCATTAAAAGCTGGATATCACTCAACTAATTTAACTTAAAACAAATAGAGGAAAAGCAGTGAGTAAAGAGTTTATTTTTACATCGGAGTCGGTATCCGAAGGCCATCCAGATAAAATGTCAGATCAAATTTCTGACGCAATACTGGACGCGATAATCGCTCAAGATAAGCATGGACGTGTTGCATGTGAAACCATGGTAAAAACTGGAATGGTCGTACTTGCTGGGGAAATCACTACCACCGCAATTATTGACTATGAGCCAATTGTTCGTGATGTCGTCAACAGTATTGGTTATGACAACTCCGATGTTGGCTTTGATGGCGACAATTGCGCGGTATTAAATGCATTGGGGCGCCAATCTCCTGATATTGCTCAAGGTGTTGATCGTGCAAAACAAGAAGATCAGGGGGCGGGTGACCAAGGATTGATGTTTGGTTATGCGACTAATGAAACAGATGTATTAATGCCGGCGCCAATTGCATATGCCCACCGACTTGTACAAAAACAGGCTGAGGTACGTAAATCTGGCGTATTAAAATGGTTGAGACCAGATGCCAAAAGCCAGGTAACTTTTTTATATCAGGATGACAAGCCGGTTGGAATTGATGCAGTTGTTTTGTCAACCCAGCATGATGATGACATCAGTTTGTCTGATTTGCAGGAAGCGGTGATGGAAGAAATCATCAAACCTGTATTGCCTGCAGAATGGTTGAGTAGTAAAACCCAGTACCATATAAACCCGACTGGCAAGTTTGTCATCGGTGGCCCTGTTGGCGATTGTGGTTTGACTGGACGTAAAATTATTGTTGATACCTATGGTGGAATGGCGCGTCATGGCGGTGGTGCTTTTTCAGGCAAGGATCCGTCTAAAGTTGATCGATCAGCTGCTTATGCCGGACGCTATGTCGCGAAGAATATAGTGGCTGCCGGACTTGCGGATCGTTGTGAAATACAGATTTCCTATGCTATTGGCGTTGCTCAACCGACATCAATCAGC
>VAPL010385794.1_pt1 | contig 17392 bp, 17 predicted proteins | sample 3395061 | NCBI WGS metagenome assembly VAPL01 (sample SAMN08290444, study PRJNA428436) | hydrothermal vent metagenome | isolation source: Deep-sea hydrothermal vent chimney 2 | place: Pacific Ocean: Juan De Fuca Ridge | depth 2182 m m | reverse complement strand
ACATGACTTTAAGTTCTTCTGTGCTATGTGGGTCTTCCCATGGTTCAACACCGGCAATGCGGCAGAACTGCACTAACATGTCCGCACGTTCGTCGGTTAGATGTTGCTCGATGCTATCGCTACGATTACGGCGTTCGTTACCATCGTGTGTCTGTTCTTTTACATCCATAAGATTTATCACGCATTTTTATTATCTATAATTAACTTCAGCATACAGATATAAATGCGATTTGTTAATGTAAATCTTATGTATATAAGAAAAGTCTAATTTTCAAGAATCAACAAAATATCAGAATAATTCGATAGCGACTTCTTCTTTCATCTTGGTGGCTTTAGATAAGATATCCTCGATATTGCTACCGGCTAATACCGCGTCAAACATCTCAAGATCATTATCTAAGGTGTAGTGAGAACGAATTCTTTTTTCTAGTTCTAGCCACGAGGTAGGTTTACTCATGCGTTCTGGTGAATCGATGAGTCCTGACAATTCATCAAGCATGATAGAGATATGCTGCATGCGCTGATTGAGTCGGTCGTAAAATTGAAATGCCATCGTGGTTTCTTGCACAGTATTCATAGCCTGGGTGCAGCTAGTCAGTAATTGGTTTTTTTGTTCGCTATCAGGTAAATCTTCAATACCTTGTTGAGTCGCCATCACATGCTCGGTCATTAAGGTGAAAGAGTTAATCAATGTATCGACGGAGTCGTTGCCATCTTGTAAGGCATAAGAAACGCGCGCAGCGGCTAAATCGAGCATTCGTACCGTTCTTCTTATTTGGCAAACGTCATCCTTGCAATGACTAATCTCATTTGTCTGATTTTCTTGACTATTTTCCTTACTTTCAGGCATGGTGTGTCTCCACTGACAAGGATCGATATTGTTGATTTTTCTCGCTTTCAAGCGTGTTATCGGCAAAAAGCAATAAAACCTAAGCTAATGCTAGGAGATCGGCTGACTTCAGGTATAATGCGCGGCTTTTAACCATACAGGCCGTTCTCGGTCGGGACATCATCACAGTGAGTGAACAATTCCGAAATATCGCCATCATCGCCCACGTCGATCATGGTAAGACCACCCTCGTAGATAAATTGCTACAGCAGTCCGGTACGCTGGAAAGTCGAGGTGAGTTTGAAGAACGTGTCATGGATTCAAACGATCTTGAAAAAGAACGTGGTATTACGATTCTTTCTAAACCAACGGCGATTCGTTGGAATGGCGAACGAATCAACATTGTTGATACCCCAGGCCATGCCGATTTCGGTGGTGAAGTCGAACGCGTCCTTTCTATGGTTGATAGCGTATTACTGATTGTTGATGCAGTTGAAGGCCCTATGCCACAAACGCGTTTTGTGACATCGAAGGCATTCGCTTTAGGTTTAAAACCGATCGTTGTTATTAATAAAATCGATCGTGAAGGTGCACGCCCTGATTGGGTGTTGGATCAAACCTTTGATTTGTTTGATCGCTTGGGTGCAACGGATGACCAGTTGGATTTCGAGGTTGTCTATTGTTCCGCGGTGAACGGTTATGCAGGACTTGAGTCTGATGTGTGTGAGGGCGACATGACACCCTTGCTACAATCAATTGTTGACCATGTCGAACCTCGTAAAGTGGATATTGATGGTCCATTTCAAATGCAAATCACCCAGCTTGATTACAACAGTTACGTCGGCATGATTGGTATTGGCCGTATCGAACGTGGTCGCGTTAAAACGAATACGCCGGTTACACTGATTGACGCTGAAGGCAACAAACGTAACGGACGTATTTTACAGGTATTAGGTTTCTTAGGTTTGGAACGTGTTGAAGTTGATGAAGCGATTGCGGGTGACATCATTGCCTTTACTGGTATTGAACAGTTGAATATTTCCGATACGGTTTGTGATCCAAATACAGTTGAAGTACTGCCCGCATTGAGTGTTGATGAACCTACTGTAACCATGACTTTCCAAGTGAATAATTCACCGTTTGCAGGTCAAGATGGTAAGTTTGTTACCTCGCGTCAGATTCGTGAACGTCTTGAACGTGAATTGAAACATAATGTTGCGTTGCGTGTTGAAGATGGCGGCGATCCTGATAAGTTTAAGGTGTCAGGTCGTGGTGAATTACACCTTTCTATCTTGATTGAAACCATGCGTCGCGAAGGTTTTGAAATGGGTGTGTCGCGTCCTGAAGTAATTATTAAAGAAATCGATGGCGTACGTTGTGAGCCTTTTGAGCAAGTGACGGCTGATGTTGAAGATCAACATCAAGGTAGTGTCATGGAATCATTAGGACAACGTGGCGCAGAATTAAAAAATATGATGCCTGACGGTAAAGGCCGTGTACGTCTTGATTTTGTTATTCCTGCACGTGGCTTGATTGGTTTCCGTACTGAATTCTTAACCGCAACACAAGGTACAGGCCTTATCTATAGTGTATTTGATAACTATGCTCCTGTGAAAGCAGGTGAATATGGTCAACGCGTAAATGGTGTATTGATTTCCAATGGTCAAGGTAAGTGCTTAACCTTTGGTTTGTTTAACCTGCAAGAACGTGGACGTTTGTTCAGTTCGCATGGCGATGAAGTTTACGAAGGCATGGTGATTGGTATTCATTCACGTGGTAATGATTTGGTGGTTAACCCATTAAAGGGTAAACAACTCACTAACGTGCGCGCCTCGGGTACCGATGAAGCGCAAGTGCTGACACCACCTATCCGCATGACGTTAGAACAAGCCTTAGAGTTTATTGATGATGATGAGTTGGTGGAAGTGACGCCTAACCATATTCGTATTCGTAAGCGTTTATTGAAAGAACATGAACGTAAGCGTGACAAGCGTACTGCCTGATTTCGTTATCAGGTAAAAAGAAGCCGACATTTTTGTGTCGGCTTTTTTGTTGCCAAATATTTCGTCAGCTATTATTCGTCATTGCGAGGTACGAAGCAATCTTTTTAATTAGTCACTGAGCTGAGAGATTGCCATGTCACTTCGTTTCTCGCAATGACAAATTTATTTGTTCGCGTGAATCATTCTTCCATTAACGGGTTGAACAGGGCGAACACTTTTAGCAAAGATGCCAGTGAAGCCAGCCACTTGTTCGGCTGATACTTCAACAGGTGTTTGCATGACCATCCAGTTAACGCCTTCGCTACAGGGTGGGGTAGTGAGTGAGCCACTGTAGTTGAAGTAAGTTTGTGTGGCAGGTAAAAGATCTGCAACATTCACTGTGTCTTTCATTTGATGGTGGTCGCCTGCCTTCATCGGCATGTGATTCCAGATAGATTCAATAACAGGATTCGCTTTACCCACTTTCATCATCACGCCAACAACACTGAGCTGACCATCGGCTGCTTGATGTACAAGGTGAGCAACCATATCGTAAGGTTTGCCATTGACCTTGTGTTCACTTGGACTGTGGAAATGGAATTGCAGTAAGTTGTAGGTTTTGCCGCCTACATTGATGGTGCTGCCTTTTGCAACATTGACTTGGATAGTATGACCATTATTCACAACATCAATCGGTGTCGTGTTGTAGCTGAATTTAATATTAGCGAGTTTTGCCGTTTTGCTTGTGCTGATGTCGATAGGTGACTGGTTTTTACCGCTTTTACACGTACTGTAGTCGTGTGACAGATCACCCCAGTTAGCGGGTCCCTCATGACCTTCGTATCCCCAATGTGCTTTACCACCAGATGCGAGCGCGATACTGCTAAAAAGTGCACTACTAAGTAAAGCGGTTAAAATGAGTTTGTTCCGTTTCATTGTTTTCTCCGTTTAGAAATAAACTTAAATATTAGAAAAAGTGCGCTTACTTTACTCTGACACACTGAATCATCAAATACTGCATTTTGCAATATCAAAGCGGTATGCTGTTTTGTTTGGCGATGACGGCTTGCCAGATTTCTTGCCAACATGCTGCTTTATCAAAACTTATTAGTAAAAACAAACAAGATGATTAAAAATTTTAATGAGTTTCTGACACCAAAGCATGCCATTATGCGGTTGCATTTTACAATTAAAAAATTCAAGAGCGTTGCAATATGCATCGTTTAATTTAAATAAGAAGATACACGAGGTAATCCCCTTATGAAACAATTACGTTCTTTATTGGCAGGTATGTTGTTGCCAGTTTTATTGTTAGTGAGTTCTATTGCAACAGCAGAACAACCATGGCTCAAACCTTATAATATGGCGAGCGAAACAACGGGATCGGTTGCTCAGGTTGCTAAAAGCACAGAGTCGGCATTGAAATCGGGCGGTTTTGACGTTGTTGGAACATACCAGCCTTATGCTGCAGCCATTGTGATTGCAGTGACTAATGATGCGCTAAAGAAGGCGGCAGCAAAAACTGAATTTGGTGGTTATGGTGCGGTCATTCGTGTTGCAGTAACGAAAGTAGGTGATAATGTTCAGGTGAGCTATGTTAATCCAGCATGGATGTCGGCTTCTTTCAAAATGGAGTCAGATTTAACCTCGGTTGATAAGCAATTAGCCTCTGTTTTAGGTGGTTCAACGCCTTATGGTGCAGAAGACCCTGGTTGGAAAGCAGATCAACTGGATGAATTCCATTTCACTGTATTCATGCCTTATTTTGATGATCCGTATGAGTTAGCCGAACACGATTCATATGCGGCAGCGATTAAAGCAGTTGAAGCCGGTTTGGCTGCGGGTAAAGGCGGCACAGCAAAAGTATTCCGTGTTGATATTCCAGGTAAGAAGCAGACTTTATTTGGTGTTTCTTTAAGCAAAGCATCAGGTGTTGCCGGCGATGAACATATCATGAAGCTGATTGATGGTAGAGACATGAAGCAGACAGCTCACCTTCCTTATAGCATTCTCGTTTCAGATGGTAATGTGTACGCATTGCATGCAAAATTTAGCATCGCCAATGCTTTTCCTGACCTGGATATGAGTACATTCTTTAAAATTAACGATGCACCTGATGCGATTGAAGCTATCTTGAAAAAAGTAGCTGGTGCCAGTGACGAATAGTTAATTTACTGCTATGTTCTACCTATACGGGGTCATTATGACCCCGTATTTGTTTCTGTAATACAAACGAAGAAAATGAATAGGTAAACCATGAGCAAGGATAAAGTCATCACATTAACACCAGTTCAAGCACATGAAATGCTTGATGCTGATGCTCGCTCAATTCTTATTGATGTGCGTTCGAATATGGAATTCTTATTTGTGGGGCATCCTAAAGCTGCCATCAGCATCCCGTGGATCGATGAACCTGATTGGGTTGTAAACCCGCATTTTGTCACCGATGTGCGTAAAGTTTTGTTGGGTGGCGTGAGTTGTAGTAGTGAAGTGGGTTGTGCACCGGTTATCTTGATATGTCGTAGTGGTAAACGTTCACTTGAAGCAGGGGCATTATTAGTTGAGAACGGTTTTAGCAGTGTTTTCAATATTAGCGATGGATTTGAAGGTGAATTGGATGAAAGTCATCATCGCAGTGCACAAGCGGGCTGGCGGTTTGATGGACTGCCGTGGGAACAGTGCTAAGCTTGAAATTATCTAAAGCCTGATATTCCAAAATATAAAAATAATGAATACAGCATTTCAACAACAAAGTATGGACGCATCGGCAAAGTACACCGCTTATGTGTATTTTGTATTAACAGTAGCTATTCTCGGTCTTTATGGAGAACGTATATCGCCTTATTTGGGCGAAGCGGCGCCATTTTCTATTGTTATTTATGTTATTCCATTCGTATTTGTAGCATTACTCAAGTATTTCCTTGAACCGATTATTGTCGATAAGGCCGACGTGTTGATGCGTCCACGGCGCCAGTTTTTATTTGATATGTTTTTGTACGCACTGGTGAGTGTTGCGATGTTCGTGGCACATCAGTTTTTTTATATGCAGCCAATGGCGGTCGCAATAAAAGTCATTTTGGGAACCCTTATTATGGGTTATTTTGCCAGTATAGATAACGCATTAGTGCGTGAACGATTTTGGTTTACCCATGCACAACATGATCCTAAGCAAGATTTTAAATTTGTACCATTATCAAGTAAGTTGAGTTTATTTCTAACCGTCACGGTGTTTATTGGCATGACTCTAACGGGGCTGGTCGCGTTTGTTGATCTTGGCTACTTTAAGCAAAATACACAGTTAGATGAACAATTATTGATCAAGGTTTTTGTGGTCGATATCTTTTTTGTTTTTGGCATTGTACTGGTGCTGACTTTACGTCTGATCCATTCATTTTCATTAAATATTCAACATGTTTTTTTTACACAACTGTCGGTGCTTAAGAATGTACAGGCAGGTAAGCTCGCAAGATATTTGCCAGTGGTTACGCGCGATGAATTCGGTTTAATGGCGCAACAAGTGAACGCGATGATTGATAGCTTGCGAGATAAAGAACAGTTAAGCAAAACCTTGGAAAAAATTGTTAGCCCGAGTGTGATGAAAAAATTACTGAGTACGGATGATCGCACACTAAAACATGGGCAAGAATATCAAGTGGCTATTTTATTTTGTGACCTACGAGACTTTACGCGCTGTAGCGAGAATACGTCAGCGGAAGACCTTATCTTTTTCTTAAATGCCTATTTTTCACAAATGGCGAAGATAGTCACCACTCACCATGGGATTATTAATAAGTTTATGGGTGATTCGGTGTTAGCTGTTTATGGATTGGATGATCAAGAACGCGTTGCAGAAAACGCAGTAAGCACTGCATTAACCATGATAGAGCATGCGCGTAGCTTGAAGTTACCTAATGGCGATCAGCTTGAAATCGGTATTGGCATTCACACAGGCAAAGTAATTGCTGGAACCATCGGTTCAGAAGAGCGTTATGAGTACACTTTTATTGGTGATGCCGTGAACACAGCAAGTAGGCTAGATGGTTTAAGTAAGCGGGTCGGTTATCAAGTGATTGTTTCTAAAGATGCTTATCACAAAATGAAATATGATACCCAACGGCAATTTGTCGACTTAGGTGTGAAAGTAGTACGAGGAAAGACCGACCCTGTTCATGTTTATGGTGCTGCGCCATATGCACGAAAAGCATCGTGAGCAATCATATTGCAATCCTAAATAGTGCAAGATGCAACCTAAAATGTAATTGTTAGACGTTCTTTTTTTATAATCAGCAATATTTACCGTATTTTATAATTTGGCATTCACTTTGCAGCGTCATTGAGTGATATCAAATAAAAAAGGTAAATAGAAATGAAAAAAAATATCCCATTTATGTTGATACTTGCCGTGTTGATGTTTCAATCAATGGTACAGGCTTCTGAAGCAGCTCCGACACAGGCAGAAATGGAGGCATGGTTTAATGATGATGCTGAGTTTCGAACTGCAGATGTTAATGAGGGTGAATTAACCTTTTTACCAGCCTTAAATACTAATGCGACACATAAGGCGCGAGCAGAAAATAAAATAATAATACTCTCTACAAGTGTAAATGATGGTTGGGTTAATATGGCGCAATGTCATCGTGGATTAGATGCTGTCCCTTTAGCACAACTGATTTTTCCTGAATACACACTACGAAATCTGCGTATTACAAAACGACAAGGTATAAAGATTGCGGTGATTGAAGCAAAGAGTATTCAAATGGAAGATATTTCACGTGGTGCTGAGTTATGTGTGTCGATGCAGATAAAAGCATTACAGAAAAATAATCAAGGATACTACGTGTTAAGTAACGGTCCTTATCAACGTCGTTTTTTAGATGGCTACTACCCAATGAAGTTAAATCTTGAGATTGAATACAGCCAGTCAGGGCTTAAACCAGTATCGATACAACCAGCGGAACAACCCGGTTTGGCGGTGACTGATTCAAATCAAAAAATGAATATTGATGTTAATTTTGAAGGGGTGCTAAGAACACAGGTATCATTTATACACTAGAAAGCGTTCTTGAGTTAATGAAGCATATTTATGTCGTCAGATGGGTAAAGCATCCACGCCCAAGGTTGACCGTCTTTGACGGCAGCGAGCATTTTTTGATGGCGTTGTAGGGTGTTGCGTAATCGTGAATACGATTGATTTTTAGTGGGATGTTGCTCGCGGTTGATTTTTTCGAGACGCGCACGCAACAGCTGAATGTCATGTGACAAGACTTCTTCGCTAGGGATACCTGCGCCAAAGCAGGTCATCCAGATTTGTTTATTGACCGTAATACTCAAGTGCCTATCCACCTTATGTCGTCACTGTATGTCAGGCTCCCCTCCTTTCATGCAGTAACATAAGACTATGATCGACAGCTAACTTAAACCAGTGGGTAGAATCTGAGTCTTTTGTAAGAAAACGCTTACATAGTGCATTATTTTGTAACGTACTGAACTCAAATAGCATGAGGCTAGTTGAACCAGTCAACTATATGATCCTGTAACTGTTCGATATGAATAAATTGCTCAGAAATAGTTTTGCCGCGTATGGAAATATTGGCGTGGTGGACTGTTTCGCTATCAGCAGAAATAAGAGGATGCCATGATAGCAATGGTTTGCCTTCCGATAAGCGACGATAAGCACAGCTTGAAGGTAATGCAGTGGATGAGTGTATTGAATCTGCATCTAATACTAAGCATTCGGGAACGAGTTGCTTTCGGTTGGGGTAATCGCCACAACGGCAATTTGTGTCATCGAGTAAGTGGCAAGCCACATTAGTGAAATGTAATTCGCCTGTGTCGATATCCTCAAGTTTATTAAGGCAACAACGACCACAACCATCACAAAGCGATTCCCATTCATCGGTCGTCATCTCTGAGAGTGTTTTGGTTTCCCAAAAGAGTTTGCTATGTTCTGCCATAAAAGTAAGTATGACATGAAAATGAATAAGAGTGATGAACCAAATGTGGAAACATTAGCCGATTACCTGAAGCCGAATTTACGCATACTTTCGATAGGCTGTAATCCTTCTCCTTTGTCAGTGCAGCATCAGTGTTATTTTGCCAATCCTCGTAATCGGTTTTGGAAAGCACTGAATGGTTCCGATTTAATTGAAGAAGTATTGCAACCGAATACAACATCAATGAAAATATTGCTGGATAAGTACCAGATAGGGTTTACTGATGTCGTTAAACGCTGCACGCCTGGTGTTTCAGATCTAAAAGCCGCCGACTATCGTGAAGATTCACTACGGTTATTAGAAAAAATACAAACGTATCAGCCTAAGATTTGTTGGTTTCATGGCAAGGTTGCGTATAAGAATTTTGTGAAATTCACCTCGGCTGCGAAAGAGGATATTGAATGGGGCTTGCAAGAAAAAGAAATAGAGTCTTCACGTGTCTTTGTTACACCTAACCCGAGCCCCGCAAATGCTGTTTATTCATTGAATGATTTGGTTACGTGGTATCAGCAATTAAAAGAACTATTATAATTTATAATAGTTTATAAAGCAGGAATCAGAATGATAGGGCGTCCCCATTTGGGGGGAATTAGGTTATGCTGTGTCGTTATGAAACCCTCTTCGCCTAATGGCTTTACGCGTTTATGGAATGCCAGTGTCTATTCATGGCAAGGGTTGGTTGCCGCATTTCGCCATGAACAGGCATTTCGGTTAGAAATCTATTTATTGTTGGTGCTTGCGCCACTGGCTTTTTATTTAACGGATAGCTCGATGGAACGGGCGTTGATGATCGGCAGTTGGTTATTGGTGATGACGTTTGAGCTGATAAATTCAGCGATTGAAGCAGTGGTGGATCGCTTTGGTGGCGAGATACATGAGTTATCAGGGCGGGCAAAGGATATTGGTTCGGCTGCGGTGCTGATTGCTTTGTTGATCAGCGCAATGATTTGGGCAGCGGTGTTATTTCCTTAGGTCAGAGCACCACAATCTGTTAGGAAGTCGATGACCTCTGCTTCAGGCTTGAATCCACTGAAACGACCACGTTCTTTACCATTAATAAATACGATCACGGTTGGGAATCCTCGTAAACCATAGCGACCTGCTAGATGCATATTGTCATCGACTTCTACCTTAGCGAGTTGCACGTGCTTAGACTGTTGTTGAGCAATTTTCTCAAGTACCGGCGTTAAAGCCCAGCAAGGTGGACACCATTCAGCCCAAAAATCGACAATAATAGCGATGTTATTGGATGCCTTAACTACATTATGATCAAAATTATCTTCATCGACATCAAAAACAGTCTGTTGGTTAATTCCCATTAAAAAATTCCAGAAATTGTGACAAGCAGAGCATTGTACGGATGATTTTTTATTGTGCAAATGGTTAAAAAACAATCATTCTGCAAAGAAAAAAATAAGCTCAAAAATCCAATAATCCTTTTAACACTAACAACCTGCATGCACTTGATGAGGTTAAATATCATGCTAATCGTCTAAGTGGCAATGAAAAATCTATTTGTTTCAGCAGCTTAGAGGCGTTACAATTGTTAACAATTTAAAATAACAATAAATAAAACCTAAAAATAACATTGCATTAACGGGAGAATATCGTGAGCAGTATAGATTTAAGTCAGCCTAAGCCTGGATATTGGTACATCAATCGCACGGGTAAATTAATGAAAGTGAAAATGATTATGCTAGGACAAGCAGGTCCTGAAGCCGTTTTAATCCAGTACGTTGAAGGTTCGACGCTGACCATTAGCATGGCGGATTGGAACTGCCTCGACTTAGTCGTGCCACGTTACAATCAAGGTCAGGTTGTTCTGGAGTCTGAGCAATCTTTTTAAGACTTTAAGTTATTATAGACTCAGGTTGATTCATTCGTAATCAACTTGAGTGTAACACTCCTTAACCATCTGGTTTTAATACCAATATGGTGTATCTTGTCTATTAGTTGATATGTCATTTTCAGACATTTAAAACTGAAATATGACAGTCATTTCTTTTTTGTCACAATATTGTCATATCAGAGTCATAGACTTCTCGCTATTAAAGTGGCAAACAGGCCTCAGATAAAGGTAAGTGGATAATGACTCCTAAGATTTTATTGGTCGAAGATGAGGCCCCCATCCGAGAGATGATGGGTTTAGCGCTAAGTAAGGCTGGTTATATTATTGTTGAAGCAGAAGATGCTGCCACGGCACGCCAACGCATGCTGGATGACCTGCCAGACATCATGGTTGTTGATTGGATGATGCCAGGCGAAAGTGGTATTGAATTTGTAAAATCCGTTAAATCAGAAAAACTAACTAAACACATCCCGGTCATTATGGTAACGGCGCGTGCTGAAGAAGATGATCGTGTGCGAGGTTTGGAAGTTGGTGCAGACGATTACCTATGCAAACCTTTCTCGCCAAAAGAATTAGCGGCACGTATTAAAGCGATTTTACGCCGAACCAATCCGCAATTGTCCGATGTACCCATTGAAGTGAATGGTTTGCGACTTGAGCCAGATAGCCACCGTGTTTTTGCTAATGATAAGCCACTTGAATTAGGTCCCACGGAATTTCGTATTTTACATTTCTTTGTTACACATCCTGAACGTGTCTATAGTCGAGGACAAATTCTCGATTATGTTTGGGGCAGTAATGTTTATATTGAAGAACGGACTGTCGATGTACATATTCGACGCTTGCGCAAGGCATTAACACCTACCTATAATGGTCTGGTACAAACAGTACGTGGTGCCGGTTACCGATTTTCTACACGGTCTTAAATTTTGAATCGTATTTTTAATGAAGAGTTCTGGCGACTACTATTAGTGTTAGTTGTCATTTTGGTGTGTTACGCCTTATTCGGTAACTTTTTTATATGGTTATCGGCGGGGATAGGTCTTTACCTGGTTTGGCATCTAAGTCAGTTAAACAGGCTGACAGAGTGGTTGGAACGCCGTTTAACAGGGGAAGCACCTGAAAGTAGTGGAATTTGGGAAGATGTATTTATGCGTCTTTACCGGCTGCGTTTACTTAATAAACGCCGACATAAAAAATTGGTAAAACGCATTTCACGTTTTCAGGAAGCGGCTCAAGCGATGCCGAACGCGATTGTTGTTTTAAGCCATGACAATAGTATTGAGTGGTGTAATAGCGCAGCCACTAAAATGTTGGGTATACACACCTCTCACGATCTTGGGCAACGCCTACTAAATTTAGTACGTCACCCACAGCTAGTCGATTATATTTTAAAAGCCGATTTCGAAGAACCATTATTAATGCCTTCGCCCGTAAATAAGGCGCGTACACTTTCGGTTAGATTAGTGGCTTATGGTGATGATCAAACGTTATTAGTCGGACGCGATATTACGCGGTTACAGCATTTAAAACAGATGCGTCGTGACTTTGTTGCCAATGTTTCACATGAAATGCGGACACCATTGACAGTGATTAATGGTTATATAGAAATGATGCGAGATGATAAGACATCGTCAAATAAAGAAAGACAAGATATGTTGCAACATATTGACGAGCAATCAACACGCTTACAGTCGATTGTTGATGATTTACTGCAACTATCTCGGCTTGAGTCAGCCAGTTCTGAAGCAATTAGTGAAACAATCAATATTTCTGCAATGTTAGACAGTATCATTGCGGATGCTCGAGAATTATCTGGCGAGAAAAATCAGAACATTGCTGCGGATATCGATCGTTCACTTAACCTGCGTGGCAGTGAAGTTGAAATACGTAGCGCATTTTCAAATTTAGTCTTTAATGCGGTTCGCTACACACCAGAGAATGGCAATATCGATGTTAACTGGTATCAAGATGAAACAGGTGCTCATTTGACTATTAGAGATACGGGAATGGGTATACCGGCACAACATATAGAACGGCTCACAGAACGATTTTATCGGGTTGATGTGGCGCGTTCTCGGCATACAGGTGGAACCGGTTTGGGGTTGGCAATCGTCAAACATGTATTACAACGGCATGATGCTGAATTAGTGGTAAAAAGTACGGTTGGAATAGGCAGTCAATTTCATTGTCAATTTTCCGTTAGCCGCATTGTTACAAATGACGTATGAATATGTCATGAAATTGTCACAAATGGTTCATATCGGTGTCACATGAACAAGTCAAAATCCTTTTCCAGATACACAAACTAAAATTGTTAATTGTCGCTTTTATGAAGGAGCGTATTAAAATGAAAAAATCTGTTATTGCATTATTGTCATTGTGCAGCATTTCTTTTATGTCAGGGGCAGTTTATGCCGATTCGGGTGTGGATGCTGATCTGCCTATTTATCAACGCGCCAGTGGCGTGTCTGGCAACATTTCAAGTGTTGGCTCGGATACACTGGCAAATTTAATGACGCTTTGGGCTGAAGAGTACAAACGTCTCTACCCAAATGTAAATATTCAAATTCAAGCCGCCGGTTCATCAACTGCGCCACCTGCATTGACTGAAGGTACATCAAACTTTGGTCCAATGAGTCGTAAGATGAAGAGTAAAGAACTAGCCGCTTTTGAGAAACGTTTCGGTTACAAGCCGACACCTATCAAAGTGGCGATTGATGCACTGGCTGTTTATGTACATAAAGATAACCCAATTAAAGGGTTAAGCATTCCACAAGTAGATGCCATTTTTTCAAGAAACCGTAAATGTGGTGGTGATGAAGATATCGTTCGCTGGGGTAAATTAGGCTTACGTGGTGCATGGACTAGTCGTGACATTCAAATCTTTGGCCGTAACTCAGTATCGGGTACTTATGGTTACTTTAAGAAAAAAGCACTTTGTAAAGGTGACTATAAAGCAAACGTAAATGAACAACCGGGCTCAGCTTCAGTTGTTCAATCGGTTACCGCATCAATCAATGGTATTGGTTACTCTGGTATTGGATATAAAACATCAGGTGTTAGAGCGGTTGCATTAACTAAGAAACCTGGTAAGCCATATATTGCAGCGAGTAAAGAAAATGCAGCTAATGGTACTTACCCGTTAGCACGTTATTTGTATGTTTATGTTAACAAGCACCCTAACAAACCACTTGCACCATTGGAACGAGAGTTTGTTAAAATGGTTCTTTCAAAGATCGGGCAGAAAGTAGTTGTTAAAGATGGTTATGTACCACTTTCAGCTAAACTGGTTAGAAAGGAATTAGTTAAGTTAGATTAATACCTTGCCAACGGAATTGGTAATAGGAAGCCTCGCTTATGCGAGGCTTTTTTTATTGTTGAAATAAAAAACTGTCATATTGGTGTCATGTTAATTACATGAAAGCTTAATATTTATATCATCTTTCTGTCATGTTGGTTTTTCATAATGTGCCTTCAAATATTAAAACATCTTTTTGGAGACAAACACCATGGCAAAATTAAGCCGCACGTTAACAACGCTAGTCACAGCGGGACTGTTAACAACAATGACCATGCAAGCACAAGCAAGTGAAAAAGAATTACTCGGCGTGTTATTAGAAAATGGCGTGATCAGTAAAGGTCAATATAAAGCATTAGAAAAGAAATTCGCTAAGAATAATGGCGCGAAGGTTAGCACTAAGGGTGGAATCAAGATTAAAAGTGCTGATGGGAAATCCAAGTTCCAGTTTGGTGGTCGTGTCATGGTTGATGCAGGCTACTCTAATGAAGATGTAAAAGCATTAGAGTCAGGTACGGAATTTCGCCGTTTGCGTTTGTTCGCTAAAGGACAGTTGCATAAAGATTGGGGTTACAAAGTTCAGTTAGATTTTTCTGATAACAAGATTGCAATTAAAGATGCATACCTTCAATACAAACCATTGCATCTTACAGTGGGTAATTTTAAACAGCCAATAAGCCTGGAAGAACTAACCAGTTCTAAGTACATTACATTTATGGAGCGTTCACTGCCAACCGTTTTCTCTCTCAGTCATCGTATGGGTGTCGGTATTAAACGTGGCGGTAAGAACTGGAGTGGTGCGGCAAGTATTTATGGTGGTAACGCTAAGGATGCTGAAACAGGTCAAGAAGGTTACGGTTTTGCCGGTCGTTTTACGTTTGCGCCGTTAGCCGAAAAAACAAAAGCGGTGCATTTTGGTGTGGCACTTTCTCGTGAAGAACCACTGGATGATGCGGATACTATTCGTTTCCGTCAACGTCCAGAATTTCATGCCGCCAGCACACGTCTTGTTGATACCGGTACTATTTCTAATATAGATAACATCCAGCGTTATGGTTTAGAAGCCGCAGCGGTGATGGGACCTTTCTCTTTACAAGCAGAATACTTGAAGGCGAGAGTTAGTCGTGACAGTGGTTTTGATGATGTTGATTTTGATGGTTCGTATGTTACAGCTAGTTACTTCTTGACAGGTGAATCTCGTCCATACAAAGCTAAGAAGGGTACCTTTGGTCGTGTTAAGCCAAAATCTAAATCAGGTGCTTGGGAAGTGGCGGCGCGTTATAGCACCATTGATCTGAACGACGGCACCGTTAAGGGTGGCGAAGAAGATAACTGGACATTAGGTCTTAATTGGTACGTTAACCCACAAGTTCGCATCATGGCTAACTACATCGATGTGGATGTGGATAAAGCGGGCGTGAGTGACAACCCTAATATCTTTGCAGTAAGAGCTCAAATCGACTTTTAATAATTTTGGTGGTTTCTTAGGCCAAGGAAGGCCGTTTTTTACTGTTACAAAGATTATGACAAAGGCCGCTTTTAAAGCGGCTTTTGTCATATTCTTGTCATATTACGGGCGTACTCTCTCAAAATGTTTACATCTCAGTCATTCAGGGTAATAAAAGACAAATCATTTCAAGTCATGGTGACGATGGGTGGCAATTTTGTTATTGTCGCTATCTTATTGATATTCTTGTATTTGTTGTATGTGGTTATGCCAATGTTTGAGTCAGCGGAGGCAGAATCGGTTGCTACATATCAGCTACCCGGTTCGGGAAAGACGTTGGCACTCGCTTTAGAAGAGCAAAATGAGATTGGTGTTCGTTTTACAGATAAGCCGGAAGCGGTTTTTTTTCGCGCAGATAGCGGAAAATTAGTTAGCCGGTTTCAGATTGCATTACCGCCTAAATCTTCAATCAGCAGTTTTTACATGGCTGATACCAATTCTTCTGTCGCCGCTTATGCCACGGATCTGGGGCAGGTTGTCTTAGTCAGCAACCAATACAAAATTACTTATCCGAATGATAAACGTCTAATTACCCCTTTTATTGAATACCCATTAGGTCAGGATGCCTTGCAGATCGATCCTCAAAAACAGCCTATTGTGCAGTTAGTATTTCAGTTGGGCGAAGAAGGGCATAGTTTTGTCGCGCGCACGGCGGATGGTCGATTATTGTTAACGCGCTTTAGTAAGGAAGGTTCGGCATTAGACGAAGATGAAGCTGAACTCGTGGCTAATACGATTGATCTGCCTTCCCCGGGTATTGTGGTTGATTTTATCTTAATGGATGAAGAACAGCGGGTGTTGTACGTTGCAAGCCATGATGGTGAGATGGTGCAATATGACATCAGTGATCTGGAGCAGGTGGTCATTCAGCAACGTACCCATATTGTTAAGGCTGAACGTAAATTAGAAAAATTAGCATGGTTAACAGGAACGATTTCATTGTTGGTGGTGGATTCAGAAGGCATCACGAGCCAATGGTTTCCGGTAAGAGACGGTGGTAATTTTCCGATACCGACATTTATTCGTAAATTTGATAGCAATGGCAATGTCACTGCTATTGTCGCAGAAAATGCACGTAAGGGCTTCGCTGTTGTAACGCAACAGGGAAGTGTAGAAATTTTCCATACCACGGCAAATCAACAAGTTTTAGAAAAACCGATTGAAGCAAAGAAAATAGAGCGGTTGATTTTTTCACCACGCTCTAATGCTTTATTATTAGAGTCCAATGATGGTCAATTACACTTCTGGACAATTATCAATGAATACCCAGAAGTTTCATGGTCTTCACTTTGGGGAAAAGTCTGGTACGAAAGTTATCAAAAACCAGAATACATTTGGCAGTCTTCTTCTTCATCGAATGATTTTGAACCGAAGATGAGCTTGGTGCCGATTTCCTTCGGCACAATTAAAGCAGCCTTTTATGCAATGATGATGGCAGTACCGTTGGCAGTGTTGGGCGCGATGTTTACAGCTTATTTTATGGCGCCGCGTATGCGCCGCATTGTTAAGCCGAGTATTGAAACAATGGAAGCCTTACCCACAGTAATTTTGGGTTTCCTCGCTGGGCTTTGGTTAGCACCACTTATTGAAGATAATTTACCAGGAATTTTTAGTTTACTTTTTGTGATGCCCATTGCGGTACTTATCGCCGGTTGGAGTTGGACACGATTACCCAGTAGTGTGCGGCATAAAGTTCCCGACGGTTGGGAAGCCTTTTTGTTATTACCGTTAGTGATTATTGTTTTATACGTGTCTTTGGGATTGAGTCCTTTTATTGAACACCAGTTCTTTGGTGGAGATATGCGTAGTTGGTTGACCAATGAAGCAGGTATTAACTTTGATCAACGAAATTCTATTGTGGTAGGTTTAGCGATGGGCTTTGCGGTGATTCCTACTATTTTTTCGATTGCTGAAGATGCCATTTACAGTGT
>VAPL010286080.1_pt1 | contig 17429 bp, 10 predicted proteins | sample 3395061 | NCBI WGS metagenome assembly VAPL01 (sample SAMN08290444, study PRJNA428436) | hydrothermal vent metagenome | isolation source: Deep-sea hydrothermal vent chimney 2 | place: Pacific Ocean: Juan De Fuca Ridge | depth 2182 m m | reverse complement strand
TACAGGTACCCGTCATCACCGTCTTTAGCCCACTCCATATCCATCGGCTTACGGTAGCCTACTTTTTGTGAATAATGATTTTCAACTTTGATTGCGTAACCGGCCAACACCATCACTTCTGCGTCCGTAATGCAGTAACGTTTGCGCTCATCTTCCGGGGTTTCAATATTTTTGGTATACTCAACAGCGATATTGTCCAGGTTCAGCTCGTTGGTAAAAACCATTTTGAGCTCTTTTTTACCAAGACGACGTTTCAAGACTGTACGGTGCCCTTCATTATAGGTAGGTTTATGGACATAGAAGCTGTCCGGCTCAATCGTACCCTGCACCACATTTTCTCCCAGGCCGCCGGCCCCATTGATAAAGACGACATCCCTGAAGCCTGTTTCGGTATCTAAGCTGAACATGACGCCACCGGCACCCTTGTCCGAGCGTACCATTTTCATTACCACGACACTCAAATAGACCTTGAAATGGTCAAAATTATTGTCAAACTTGTAGTGAATGGACCGGTCGGTGAAATTTGAGGCCAGGCAGCGTTTGTAGGCATCCAGCAATGCCTCTTCAGTTGTAATGTTGAGGTAGGTGTCATTTTGTCCGGCAAAGGAGGCCTCCGGAGAATCCTCTGCGGTTGCCGAAGAGCGGACAGCCAGGGAAAGTCTGCCGCCGTATTCATTTTTTAGTATGTCATACGCTTTGCATATCGCGGTCTGCAAATCGTCGGGAAGCTCACAATTATAAACAATCTCCCGGCAGATCCTGCCTCGCTCCTGCAACTGTTTGAGATTATCGGGGTCAAAGTCATCAAGTGCTGCATGGATCTTTTCCCAGGCATTGTTCTGGTCGAGAATATATTTGTAGGCCGATGAGGTTACGGCAAAACCGTTGGGAACACGTACTCCTTCACTGGTAAGGTTTTGATACATCTCACCCAGCGAGGCATTTTTACCACCCACTTCAGGGACATCCTCAATACCAATCTGATTAAACCATTTGATATAAGACATATTTTTTCCTTTCACCTGTACAATTCAAAACTACTGCTTCTCACCTGGAGCAGAACCGTCATCTGACGGCAGGCGCAGTCCGGAGAGATACCGGTAGACTGCCATCCTTCGCCTGGCGCCTTCCTGGGCCTGTCTGCCATAGAGTTCAAATCCCCGGGGATCGATTTTTTCTACCATTCGAAACCGGGTCTCATTCTGCATGTATTCACTGACCGGAATCCTGTCGCCGGCGGCATCGACGATAAGCCCTGGTTCTCCGGCTGCAACCCGACGGGGATCGTAACGATAGAGCGGCCAGATGCCACTGTCGACCGCACGTTTCTGTTGAGCTGGACCGAATCGCAGATCGTAGCCATGGGCAATACAGTGACTGTAGCAGATAATAAGTGAAGGGCCTTTATACGAGGCTGCCTCCACAAAGGCCTTGACGGTCTGGCTGTCTTTGGCGCCAAAGGCGACACTGGCCACGTAAACATGGCCGTAATTCATAGCCATGAGGCCAAGGTCCTTTTTGGCGAGCGCTTTTCCTTTGGTGGCAAATTTGGCAGAAGCACCGATGGGGGTCGCCTTGGAGGCCTGGCCTCCAGTATTGGAATAGACCTCGGTATCAACCACCAGCACATTGACATCACGATCCTGGGCCAGTACGTGGTCCAGGCCGCCGTAGCCGATATCAAAGGCCCAGCCGTCTCCTCCCACGATCCAGACACTTTTTTTCAGCAGGTATTCAGCTACTTCGTCCAGGAGCCTGGCTTCAGACAGATCGGTTGTCGCCAGTATTTGTCGTAACGCAGCAACCCGTTGCCGCTGCTCGGCAATGCCTGCTTCGGTTTCCTGATTGCTGTCGAGCAACTCCGTTACCATCCTGTCGCCGATGGTTGGCGCCAACCCGCGTAACAGATCCTGAGCCTGTTCCCGGTGTTTATCCACGGCCAGTCGCATGCCAAAACCGAACTCGGCATTGTCTTCAAACAGCGAATTGGCCCAGGCCGGACCGCGGCCGTTGCTGTTGGTTCGGTATGGAGTGGTCGGCAGGTTGCCGGAATAGATAGCTGTACAACCGGTAGCATTGGCAATCAGGAGTCGATCCCCGTAAAGCTGGGTGAGCAGCTTGAGGTAGGGGGTCTCGCCACAGCCGGCGCAGCAGCCGGAGTACTCGAACAGGGGTTGCAGGAGTTGCGAGGTTCGCACGTCCATCCGGGTTACCCTGGTTCGATCCAGTTCCGGCAGGCCAAGGAAAAAAGCATAGTTCTCCCGCTGACGATCAAGATTCTCAATCCGGCTTGCAAGATTGATGGCCTTACGCTCGGGATCGGATGTATTTTTATTTTTGGCCGGGCAGACCTCCACGCACAGACCGCAGCCGGTACAGTCTTCCGGAGCGACCTGGACAGTGAATTGCATATCGGGAAATTCCCTGGATCGAAATTCTTTGGCTTGAAAACCATCCGGTGCCGTTTCCAGGGCTGCAGGATCGTATATCTTGACACGGATAGCCGCGTGCGGACAGCTGAGTGAACACTTCGTGCATTCAATGCAGACATCAGGATCCCAAATTGGTATATTCAGGGCGATATTGCGCTTTTCCCACTGGGTTGTTCCCAGGGGCCAGGTCCCGTCAACCGGCAAGGCGCTGACCGCAAGCCGGTCACCCCGACGGGCCAGCATTTGTGCCGTTACCTTCTGCACGAACTCGGGCGCCTCTTCGGGCACAACCGGTGGACGTGTATGGTTGCTCGTCACTTCAGCAGGCACCTTGACTTGATGCAGATTATCCAGGGCGCCGTCCACTGCGGCAAAATTGCGGTCAACGACTTTTTCACCCTTGTCGGCATACGTCTTCTGAATTGCATCCTTGATCCTGGTGATGGCCAACTCGCGATCAATTATATTTGACAGCGCAAAAAAACAGGTCTGCATAACCGTATTGATCCGAACCCCCAGGCCGACTTTCCGTGCAACCGCATTGGCATCAATCACGTAGAACTTAAGATCTTTGTCAATAAGCGTTAATTGCACTTCCCTGGGCAGTTGTTCCCAGACATCTTCGGCTGTATAGGGGGCATTGAGCAGGAAGACCGCTCCCGGCACGGCATACTCAAGCACGTCGTATTTTTCCAGGAACTCGAAGCGGTGACAGGCGACAAATCCAGCCCGTTTAATAAGGTATGCGGAGCGAATGGGACGCGGTCCGAAACGCAGGTGCGAGATCGTCATCGAACCTGATTTCTTGGAATCATACTCAAAATAGCCCTGGGCATAATACTCCGTCTCATTGCCGATGATCTTGATGGAATTTTTATTGGCACCCACGGTACCGTCGGCACCCAAGCCGAAGAAAACCGCCCGATGAACGTCGTCACTTTCGATGTCAAACTCCATGTCACAGGGAAGTGAAACATTGGTCACATCATCATCAATGCCGACGCTGAAAGAATGCTGGGGGGACTTCCTGTCGAGTTCATCAAAAACCGCCTTGACCATTGCCGGGGTAAACTCCTTGCTGCCGAGCCCGTAGCGGCCGCCGATAACGGATGGCTGGCCGGTAAACGGTGATCGACCGGCGACTTCTGTTGCCCTGATGGCAGCGACGACATCCAGATACAGGGGTTCTCCCACAGATCCCGGTTCCTTGGTTCGATCCAGAACCGCGATCGCCTTGACCGTTGCAGGCAGGGCGGCAATGCAGTCCTCACTAGAAAAAGGTCTGAAAAGGCGAACCATGAGGACCCCGACTTTCTCCCCGTTTTTATTGAGGTATTCTACTGTCTCCAGAGCAACTTGGGCGCCGGATCCCATCAAGATGATGACTTTCTCAGCCTGCTGGTCGCCGAAATAATCAAACAGGTGATACCTGCGGCCTGTACGCTCGGCAAAACGATCCATGGTTTTGCTGACAATCTCCGGGCAGGCAAGATAGAAGGCATTCGATGCCTCACGGGACTGGAAATAGGTATCCGGGTTATGCCAGCTGCCCCGCAAGACGGGACGCTCGGACGTGAGGGCACGCCTACGATGGGCTGTGACCAGCTCATCATCAATCATGCATCGCAGGTCATCATCTGTCAGCAACTCGAACTTGGAGACCTCGTGCGAAGTTCGGAAGCCGTCAAAAAAATGCTGAAACGGAAGACGGCTTTCCAGAGTAGCGGCCTGCGCTATACAGGCAAAATCGTGTGCTTCCTGCACGGAGCCGGATGCCAGCATGGCAAAACCGGTCTGGCGGCAGGCCATGACGTCCAAGTGGTCACCAAAGATGGAGCTGCCGTTGGCAGCCAGAGACCGCGCAGCGACGTGCTGGACAAAAGGCGTCAGCTCACCGGCGATTTTATACATATTCGGAATCATCAGGAGCAGCCCCTGGGACGCGGTAAAGGTTGTTGTCAGGGCACCAACCTGCAGAGCGCCATGGACTGCGCCTGCCGCCCCACCCTCGGCCTGCATTTCAGTAATGGAAACCACGTTGCCCCATATATTTTTTCGCCCGTCGGTCATCCACTCGTCAAAGTGTTCCGCCATCGGGGACGAAGGGGTAATCGGGTAAATAACCGCCAGCTCATTTAACCGGTAGGCGACCGATGCCACAGCTTCATTCCCGTCCACCATAACTCTCTGCGTGTTATCCATTTTTTACCACTCCACGACTTTTTGGAATTTTAATGCAAAAGTTGACAGCAACATTCTCGACTTACTTTTTCCTGTTCAGACCACTATCTCTCCTGTTGTAACTCATCACCGGCATGTAACCATGCGGTCTCTCATACCTTAATCCTGTTCACACAACGACACCGCTGTTATTCCGCCGCAGGCAGAAACTCTTCAGTCTTCTGTTTTCTGTCATCCGTCCTCTGCTTTTGGATAATCATCCTACAGTACCAGTCACGCCACTTCTGCTACCCAGGTCACAGTTCTCTCTATTTTTTCTACCACATGGAGTAAAGGGTAACCTGTGGTTCAAGGCTTTTTCTGATGTTGTCTATTCAATTCATGCAGAGTTTTTCCTGCATGTGATGCCAGTTTTTCCAGATTTTTGACCGCAAGAAATCCTCGATGAAATTCGACCACCCCTTCCTTTTTCAGGTGCTGCAGATGACGGTTCACCACCGTCCTTACGGAACCTACCATCGAGGCCAGGGAATCGTGGGTAAGATCATTAATCAGAGCTACCGGATACCTGTCGTCAACAGTGGAAAGACCATCAAAATTAATATAATGAAGAATAAGAGAGGCAAGACGGGTAATGGTGTCATGCAGCGCCAGGCTTGAAGAAAGGTCTTCCATCCGCCGCATCAGTTCCCCCATATAGGGGAGGAAACAACGATTGAAGTCCGGATGATCAATCATCCATTGCCGCATCGTATCCAACGGTACGGTCAGAAGCTCAATATCATCAAGCACCACGGGTACCACATCATGAATCTCACCGTCGAGCAGGGTGATAATATCGAAACCATCTCCCGGACCGAGCAGCCACAAGGTGATTGAACGGCCGGTGTCAGGATGACTGCGGATTACCTCTATCCTGCCCGAGAGAATAATATGAAAACGAAGCACATTTTGTTCCCCGAACAGACGTGAACCGCAGGTCGAGGTTCGTCTGGTACACAATCGCAGCATTTCCTCCAGGTACTCTTCCTGTAATCCTGCAAACAGAGGGGACCTCCTCAAGCCCCTTATACAGTTATCAAAAAATGGGGAATCAGGCCGCATGCATTTCTCCTTTTTAAAGTTGATTCAGGGGGAATCCCATGACGAGGGTAATTTTTTTATACAATGCAGAAAGGGTAGCCAAAAATCCTGGATAACAAAAAGATGTTCATGCCGAAGTTTGGACTTTCAAATAAACCAGCATTCCCGGCGCGCCGGACACAACGAACGATGAAAATGGTGGCAGCCAGACGTAACACCGCAGCGGTGTCACGAGGTCGCGGTGAAGCAGAAAGGATTGCTTGTTGCACCGCTTGTGGTGCAACACACCACAAGGCGTTCTGCGCCATTTTCAGAGAATCATACCATCCTACTTCATTACCTGCAGTTTTCTTTATATAAAAAAAAGACTTCTGTGACCTAAGTAGCAGAAATGCAGGGTCTGGTCTTGTACTGTCTGCGTTGATATTGAAAAACTCCTTATCCGGGATGAAGGAAAGGTAGGGAGCAACCATATCGCGACCAAGGAATCCCCTGAATTCAAGCTGGCGCAGCTGATTCGGTGATGCCGGTTTATCAACTTCTGGAGAAAAATATCATGACACGAATAGCAATTAACGGACTTGGCCGTATCGGCCGCTTGGTTCTTCGCCATTACCTGGAAACAGCCCCGGAGGGGGTGGAGATTGTTGCAGCCAATGACCTGGTACCAACTGATGACCTGGCCTACCTGCTCAAGTATGACTCTGTCCATGGACGGGCCGTATTTCCGATCACGGCAACTTCCGACAGCCTGCAGCTCGGTGATCACACCATCCGCATCACCGCCATTACCGAACCTGAAAAATTACCCTGGAAGGAGATGAAAGTGGATGTCGTGTTGGAATGTACCGGCCGTTTTATTCACCATAAGGATGCCTCCAGGCACCTCGATGCCGGAGCTGGACGGGTACTGATCAGTGCTCCGTCACCGGATGCCGATTATACCATTGTCATGGGAGTCAACGAAGACGGATTTGATCCGGATCGGCACAAGATCATCTCCAATGCCTCCTGCACCACCAACTCGCTTGTCCCGGCCATGAAGGTGCTGCTGGATAATTTTGGGGTCGAGATGGCTCTTGTCACGACTATTCACGCCTATACTGCAACCCAGGGTCTGGTTGACCGACCGGCTAAAAAAGCGATTCGTGGCCGCGCCGCAGCGGTCAACCTGATCCCCACCAGTACCGGCTCCGATATTGCGACGGCCAGGGTATTGCCCGAGTTGGAAGGACGCCTGCGGGCCATCGCCGTCCGCGCCCCTGTTCCTGACGGCGCCTTAACGGATATTAATGCAGTGCTGAACAAAGAGGTTACGATCGAAAAGATAAACAATGCCTTTCAAAAGGCGGCGACGCAGGGGCCGCTCAAAGGCATCCTCGGCTACAGCGAGGAAGAACTGGTTTCCTCCGATATTATTGGTGATCCCAGATCTGGAATTGTTAATGCCCTTTCCACTCGGGTTGTTCGCGGAAAGATGGTCAAGGTCCAGGTGTGGTACGACAACGAATTTGGTTATTCCAGACGCCTGTTCGAGGTGGCATCAACCTTGGCGGATTGACTGATACCGGAGCGAACAGCCCTTTTGATTAAAACAACAAGATAATATATTATGACAGACATAACTTTTGATAGCCGAAAAACACCATCATTTGGCACATACACTCTGATTACCGGGATTCTCCTTATCATTCTCGGCATGGCAGGTATTATTCTCCCTAACCTTCTGGCCCTGGGGACTGCATTATTTCTTGGTTGGTTGTTATTCTCCGCCGGACTAATCTGGGCATTCCATACTTTCAGGTACAATCCAAAAAGTTTTTCTGATTGGTTAAAACCCTTCTTCCTGTTACTTTGTGGTAGCTTCATCCTCTTCTACCCCTTATCAGGCATAGAAATGGTCGGCCTGTTACTGGCAGTCTACCTGATGGTGGATGCATTCGGCAGCTTTGCCCTGGCCAGGACAATCTACCCGGTAAAGGGTTGGGGATGGATGACCTTCAACGGAACAACTTCACTTATTCTGGCGCTACTGTTTCTGATAGGCGGAGCGGCTACCTCCATGTTGCTGATCGGAATTTTTATCGGTATCAGCCTGTTCTTCGATGGTTTTGTTCTTACGGCCATCGGCTGGAAAACCAAAAAAAAGGAAAAGGGAGAATAACATGAAAGACAAATTCGCCATTCAAGCCCTTACGGCACTTGAAATTCTCGACTCCCGTGGTAATCCTACCGTAGAGGTGGAGTGCGAGCTGAGAGACGGAATCCGGGCCCGGGCCGCTGTACCTTCCGGGGCGTCAACCGGCAGCCGGGAAGCGGTGGAACTGCGTGATGGTGATAGCAGTCGTTTTCGCGGCAAGGGAGTGCTTCAGGCTGTGGCCAATGTCAATCAGACCATTGCGCCACACATCCTTGGCATGGATGTACGACAGCAGGCACAGATAGATCAGGCCATGATAACCCTTGACGGTACATCCAACAAGGCCCGACTGGGTGCCAATGCAATCCTTGGCGTTTCCCTGGCTGTCGCCCGTGCGGCGGCTGAGGCAAGCGGACTGCAGTTATTTCAATATCTCGGTGGTCCGGGTGCTAACCGTCTGCCGGTCCCCCACATGAATATTCTCAATGGTGGCGTCCATGCGCACTGGCAGGGAGCTGATTTTCAGGAATACATGATCGCTCCTTATGGTGCAGACAGCTTTCGCCAGGCCCTTGAATGGGGAAGTGAAGTCTACCATGCCCTGCAAGCCCTTCTTGAGGAACAGGGACTTTCAGTCGGCGTTGGCGACGAAGGCGGTTTCGCCCCGCATGTCCCTTCCAATGAAGAGCCTTTCAAACTGATTACAGCGGCAATCTCCGCAGCCGGATTGCAGCCCGGTAAAGACGTGGGTATTGCCTGCGATCCCGCTTCCAGTGAATTCTATGAAAATGGCCTATATCACCTGCGTAGCGAGGACCGGAAACTGGAACCAGAGGCAATGGCAGCCTATTACCGGGAACTGGCAGGCCGCTATCCACTGGTTCTACTGGAAGACGGCATGGCCCAGGATGACTGGGAGGGATGGAGAAAGCTCATGACCCAACTGGGCAGCCGTATGGAGTTGGTTGGCGACGACCTGTTCTGTACCAATGTCAGCCTGATTGAGCGCGGTATCAGAGAAGACGTGGCTAACGCCGTTCTGATCAAGCTCAACCAGATCGGCACCCTGACCGAGACAATCGCCGCCACCCGGATGGCACGAGATCATGGGTGGGGGGCCTTTGTCTCGCATCGTTCCGGTGAAACGGTAGACAGCTTCATAGCCGATATGACCGTTGCCCTGGATACGGGACACCTCAAGACAGGCGCCCCGGCCCGCGGCGAACGGGTAGAAAAATACAACCAGTTGCTGCGCATCGAGGAAGAGCTGGGATCTGCGGCCCGCTATGCCGGAACCGGCGCCTATGTCATTCCACCTCAGGCATGAGGTAAGTAATAGGGACGTCTGGTATTAATTCGTCATGGGGAATCGATCTGTAACTATTGCCGCGACAGATCTCGACTATGAGCTTGCCACCGGCACACCTCATATTGTAACTGAATAGTTACAACATGTTTATGCTTTTGACAAACAGATGTAAGTGATCAAGCGCGTTGTCATGTGTGATGAATCATGAACCAATGCTTCTTCTTTCATTCAAACCGGCAATACGCTCTCTATACAAAACCAGCTGCCGGAGGGCTTTTTTCATGACAGTATCTTACGATATACCGATGTCCGATCTCCCCGCTGAGCTATCCGAACTGCGAGAGCTTGCACTTGATCTGCGTTGGTCCTGGAGCCATGCTGCAGATAAACTCTGGCAACGGATCGACCATGATACCTGGGATCGTACCCACAACCCATGGCTTATTCTTCAGACGGTCAGCAAAAAATACCTGCTCCAGTTAGCTTCTGATGCCGATTTTATCTCCCTGCTGAGTGAGCTGCGCCGGGAACAGAATATTGCCCATGAACGGCCCGCATGGTTTCAACAAAACCATCTGAAATCCGCCTCATCTTCAATCGCCTACTTCAGTATGGAGTTCGGTCTGGATGAGTCCTTGCCCATCTACTCCGGCGGTCTGGGAGTACTGGCCGCCGACTATCTCAAGGCCGGGAGTGAGCTCGGACTCCCCGTTGTAGGTATCGGCCTGTTATATCAGCAGGGGTATTTTCGACAGGGCCTGGATGCAGAGGGAAACCAGCTGGTTTTCTTTCCCTATAATGATCCCATGCAATTACCCATACAGCCGGTACGTGACCGGGAAGGTGAATGGCTCCTTGTGGAAGTGGATCTCCCTGGACGAATTTTACGACTGCGCATATGGCAGGTAATAGTTGGCCGCGTCACCCTTTATCTCTTGGATAGTAACGATAGTCTCAACAGTCCTGCCGACAGAGGAATCACCAGCGAGCTCTATGGCGGAGGCTCTGAAATGCGCCTGCAACAGGAAATCGTTCTGGGCATAGGCGGCTATCGCCTCCTGCAATCTCTACAGATCACGCCGGTAATTTGTCATTTAAACGAAGGTCATGCGGCCTTTGTCGTCCTGGAACGAGCCCGTTTTTTCATGCTGCAGCATGAGGTTTCTTTTCCCGTGGCATTGACCGCCACCAGGGCCGGGAACCTGTTCACAACCCACACACCGGTGGAAGCTGGTTTTGACCGTTTTTCATCCCGGTTATTTAAACAATACATGAAAAAATATGCTGCCGAACTCGGCATTCCATTTCAAGACCTGCTGGCCCTGGGACGAATAAATATCCAGGAAACAGACGGAACCGAGCCCTTTCATATGGCATGGCTTGCCATGCACGGCTCTGGTGCCGTCAACGGGGTCAGTCAGCTGCATGGCCGGGTCAGCCGTAGAATTTTCCAACCACTCTTTCCTCGCTGGCCGACAGAAGAAGTGCCGGTCGGCCATGTTACCAACGGGGTACATGTGCCAAGCTGGGACTCACCTGAATCCGATCGGCTTTGGACAGATGTCTGCGGCAAGGAACGCTGGCGCGAGGATCTGCAGGATCTTGAAACGGCAGTTATGAAAACTTCCGATGAGCGGTTATGGGCGATGCGAACCCAAAATCGTTTGAGCTTGATCACATGGTTACGCAAACGACTGGTCCTGCAGCAGGCATTACACGGCCCTGCAGCTCATCAACCGTTTGCTGCTGAAACAATTTTTGATCCAAACGTCTTGACACTTGGTTTTGCCCGTCGCTTTACCTCCTATAAACGTACGGATCTGCTCCTGCACGAACCCGAACGTTTAGCGTATCTTCTCTCCAATGCAGAGCGACCGGTACAGTTGATCCTTGCGGGGAAAGCTCATCCGCAAGACCAAGCGGGGCAGGATATGATCCGTGCCTGGATTCATTTCATTGATGAATTTGACCTTCAGCAACACGTTGTATTTCTGGTTGACTACGACCTGCTAGTTGCTGAACACCTGGTACAAGGTATCGATCTTTGGATCAACACCCCGCGTCGGCCCTGGGAGGCCTGTGGTACAAGCGGTATGAAAATACTGGTTAACGGCGGCCTGAACGTCTCAGAATCGGATGGTTGGTGGGCTGAGGCATGGAACAAGGAAGTTGGCTGGATACTGGGAGACGGAAAACTGCATGCCGACCTGTCGAGCTGGGATGCCAGGGAAGCACATGATCTCTATACTCTTCTTGAAAGTGATATTATTCCATCCTTTTACCAACGCGATGTCAGCGGGATCCCGAAACATTGGGTTCACCTCATGCGTCACAGCATGGCGCAGTTGACCCCCCGTTTCTCCGCCAATCGAATGGTGCGGGAATATATGGAAAAATACTATAGTACAATGGCCTCGTCAGTTACGTTGCGAACCAGGGACGTTTCAATTGCCCGACAGATTAATCTTTGGGAAAAAACGCTGGCACAACATTGGTCGTCCATTCGTTTTGGCCGACTGGAACAGAAAAGCGATGACAAGAATATGTATTTTGCCATTCAAGTGTATCTTGATGATCTTGAGCCGGAATCGGTGCGGGTAGAACTCTGTGCCGATGCCGGGGAAGATCATAAAGCGGAAGTTTATCTGATGACAAGAAGTGAGCCTCTTGTCGGAGCCGTTCACGGCTATCTATATACTGTTACGATTACGGCCCTGCGGCCTGCAACTGACTATACGGTTCGGGTTGTTCCTTTTCACCCGCAGGCGACAATTCCGCTTGAGGCCAACCAAATTTTATGGGAACATTAAAATAATCCTAACAGGCAGTCTTGTTTATAAGGAATAGAGATTAAATAACGTGGACAATATCGTGCTCAGCTTTAGGTCAGGTTTGATCGATCTGATTGAACGAAACCGCAGATGTAGCAGGGCTACGATGAGGATTTCGTGATTGAAGAGCGGTCAAAGATGGCCTGAAAATGAGATGCGGGATGTTCAGGTTATTTAATCTCTATTCCTAACTTTTTAATCACCTTTTTTTCATCCAATGTTTTTTATCATGGAGGCTTTTCATAATGACGGTATCAACATCATCAACCACACCGGCACCCCCGGCCCAGGGGCTCAGTTCTGCAGAAGCTGCACGGCGTCTCCAACAATACGGGCCCAACGCCCTGCAGGAAAAGAAGGTTTCTTTTATCCGAATGCTGTTTGGCTATTTCTGGGGCCCCATTCCCTGGATGATCGAAATAGCCGCCATCCTCTCGGCCGCTGTCCGGCACTGGCCTGATTTTTTCATAATCCTTGCTCTGCTGATTTTTAATGCAGGAGTGGGCTTCTGGCAGGAATACACTGCCGGGAATGCCGTTGAAGCACTGAAAAAAGAACTTGCCCAGAAAGCTCGGGTTCTGCGTGACGGCGCGTGGTCGGTTATTGATGCCGCCGGTCTGGTTCCGGGTGATGTGGTACGGATTCGTTTGGGTGATGTTGTTCCGGCCGATGCCAAACTGATTGAGGGTGAATATCTCAGTGTGGACCAGTCGGCCCTGACCGGTGAATCGTTGCCGGTCACAAAAAGACAGGGAGAAGAAGTTTTTTCAGGGACCATTGTCAAACAGGGAGAAGTCCTGGCCGAAGTAACTTCCACCGGCCAGAATACCCGGTTCGGCAAGACCGCAGGTCTGGTTGAACAGGCCAAAAACGTTTCCCATTTCCAGAAAGCCGTTCTCACCATCGGTGATTATCTCATCTATGTCAGTCTGGTTCTGGTTGCCCTCCTGGTACTGGTCCAGCTCCATCGCCATGCTCCATGGCTGGATCTGATCCAGTTTGCCCTGATCCTGACGGTGGCATCCATACCGGTTGCAATGCCGGCGGTCCTGTCCATGACCATGGCGGTGGGGGCCATGCTTCTGTCAAAGAAAAAGGCAATTGTCACCCGGCTGGAATCCATTGAAGAGATGGCCAGTATGGATATTTTGTGCTCCGATAAAACCGGCACCCTGACTCAAAACAAACTTACCTTAGGCGATATCGAAACGTTTGAAGCTGCCGATGCCCAGAAAGTATTACTAATGGCCTCCCTGGCTTCCCGGAAAGAAGACATGGATGCCATTGACGAGGCGGTCTTACAGGGCTTGAAGGAGACGAAGCGCCTGAAATCATTTGAGCAGAAAAAATTTGTTCCCTTTGATCCGGTTCATAAGCGTACCGAGGCAACGATACGCGATGCGGATGGGAACACGTTTCTGGTCACCAAGGGCGCGCCGCAGATAATCATGGGCATGGCCAACCTGAGTGATGCGGATCTCAAGCGGGCAAACAAGGTGGTCAATGATTTTGCCGCCCAGGGCTATCGTGCGCTTGGGGTCGGGATGAAAAAGGAAAGTGAGCAGGACTGGACCTTCCTCGGCATTCTTTCCCTGTTTGATCCACCCAGGGAAGATTCTGCTGAAATGATTGAAAGAGCAGGGAAATACGGTGTTCATGTCAAGATGGTGACCGGTGACAATCTGGCCATTGCCAAACAGATCGCCGCAAAACTGAATCTGGGAACAGATATTCTGAAATCAGATATGCTCCCGGCGGAGGGAAAAGGTGACAACCTGGATCCTGAGTTAGGAGAAAAAGTAGAGAAAGCCGAAGGCTTTGCCGAAGTTTTTCCTGAGCATAAATTCTCCATCGTCAAGATACTACAGAGTCGCGACCATATCACCGGCATGACCGGTGACGGGGTCAATGATGCGCCGGCTCTGAAACAGGCGGACGTGGGTATCGCGGTCAGCGGCGCCACCGATGCTGCACGAGCCGCCGCCGATCTGGTGCTCACCTCTCCCGGATTGTCGGTAATTATATCCGCTATCGAGGAGGCACGGCGTATCTTTGAACGGATGAACAGTTATGCGATCTATAGAATCAGTGAGACCATCCGAATTATGTTTTTCGTGGTTCTGTCCATGGTCTTTTTCAATTTCTACCCCATCACTGCCGTCATGATCATCCTCCTTGCCTTTTTTAATGATATCCCGATCATGACCATTGCCTACGACCATACCGGCCTGGAAAAAAACCCCGTGCGCTGGGATATGCATCATGTAATCTCGGTGTCTACAGCCATGGGAATTGTCGGTGTTATCGGCAGTTTTGGTATGCTGCTGATCGCCATGGACTGGCTGCATCTTGATGTAGCACAGATCCAGACCTATGTATTTTTGAAAATGGCGGTTGCCGGGCATCTGGTTCTCTTTGTGGCCCGGACCAAGGGACATTTCTGGAAACGACCATGGCCGGCTCCCATCATGATCTGGTCTGCAGTTATCACCAAGGCGGCAGCAACCCTGCTGGCTGCTTATGGCTTTGGTTTCATTACCCCCATAAGCTGGCCGGAGGTAGCCCTTATCTGGCTGTATTCCATCCTTTCAGCCATTGTTACCGATCTGGTTAAGGTGGAGGTTTATCGACGATTGCATCAGCAGGCGCCCAGACACCAGACGTTTATCAACAGAATGAAGAGAAAATTTTCCAGCTAATGTCACGCTACTAAGGGTTCGCGCAAAAATAACTTAGTAGAGGTGAGGTGTAATGTGGACATGTAGCGAAGTGATCTGATTGCATGCAACCGCAGGCGTAGCAGGGCTACGTCGAGGATTGCATAATTGAAGATCGCTTTTCTACATGTTCAGAGTGTGCCTCAGAATGCGAAGTTATTTATGAGTGAGCCCTAAGGTGGGCAAGCCTTCAGGTTTTAGGCTGCAAGTGTCGGCAAGGGATTAAAAAAAGTATCCCTGACAATTTTCAGCCTGAACAACCTGCTGCTTTGACAAATAAAAAAAGCATTTTATCATTTCAGGCGCTATGCCTGCACCGGCTAACCAAGGATAACTATGAAAAAAAAAGACTACAAACAAACGCTGTATAACCTGCAGGTGGAGCTCGTTAAATTTCAGAAACATGCCATTGAGAAGAACAGACAGGTCTGTATCATTCTTGAAGGACGTGATAGCGCAGGAAAAGACGGAACCATCAAACGGTTCACCGAACATCTCAGCCCAAGGGAAGCCAGGGTTGTCGCCCTTGGAAAGCCATCCAGCGATGATCTCAGGTCCTGGTATTTTCAGCGCTTTGTTCCTCAGCTCCCCAAAAAACAGGAAATCGTTTTCTTCAACCGCAGTTGGTACAACCGGGCAGGAGTCGAAAAGGTCATGGGCTTCTGCACCAAGAAGGAATATCGGATGTTTATGGAGTCGGTTGAAAGTTTTGAGCAGATGCTTACCCATTCAGGTATCTTGTTCTTTAAATACTATCTGGATATATCAGAAAAAGAGCAGAAAAGGAGATTGCAGGCCAGAAAAGACGACCCGCTCAAACAATGGAAATTAAGTCCCATCGACCAGCAGGCACAAAAGTACTGGAGTGCCTATTCAACTGCCAGAGATGAGATGCTCAATACAACCTCTTTTATCTTTGCCCCTTGGTATGTCATCCATACCGATGACAAAAAAGTTGCCCGAATCAACATCATTAAGCATTTCTTAAGTCATGTTGATTATCCAGGTAAAGACGCTACGCTGCTTGCTTACGCCCATGATGTCGTCTGTATGTTCGATAGCCGCTGCTATAAAAAAGGGATGATCGCGAAATGAACCTGAGTTCTGATCCTGTTCACTTTATCGTCACAACAGCCCTGAACTATTTTTAAAACGGGCTTGATTCAGAGTGTAAGCTCAATCTCTGTATAGGGAAAAGGGGTGTACGATTTTTTGATTTTTTCCTGGATGACACGTCCTCTTATTTAAAACAAATAGAAATCCGACCCCTTTTCCCAGAATTAAATGGGGTCAGAGTGAGGCTACCCCTGTAAAACGGACGATTTAATTGGGGGAGTCTCAAAACTATTTACTTCTTTTGAGGGTGTTTTCAATCGATTATTTTAAACCTTTCGAATCATTCGGGGTAACGATCTCATCATCTTTATAGAGAAGTTCTTCCACAAGATCTCCTGATTCAGCGTAAGATCTGTACACCCCGTTCATCTCATTGTCACGAAAGGTCGTCTCTTCCTTCAGCTTGCCGGACGGGTAATACCGTTTTTCAACCCCGTCTATTTTCCCATCCTTAAAAGGTATTTCAGCAACCAGCACACCTTTCTGATTGCGCTTTCTGGCAACCCCGTTCTTTTCCCCGTCTTTAAACGGAATTTCCCACAGCACCACCCCTGTTGCATTCAATATCCTGGTCACACCATCCTGTTTGCCGTTTTTGAAACGGGTCTCACCGGCCAGAGCGCCGGACTTGTGATACCGCTCCTCTATGCCGTTTTTTTTCCCATTTATATAGGTCGTTTTCTTCTGCAGGATCCCTGAATCGTCATACTGTTTGACGATTCCGGTAATTGGTTTGTTCAGTTTCTTATCATAGGTTATTGATTTTTTAGTCAGTACATCTTCACTCTTATATTCCGCGCCGCCATCGGCATACGCCTGGATAACACTGAACAACAGGATAAAAATACAGCTGCAACAAAACAGTTTTTTCATTTGAAGGCTCCACCTGTGATAAATTCCATATATTCATTCCCTCATTTTTAAAATATCCATTGCCCTGCGCAATCCCCTCACTCCACCTCTGTAACAATAAAATGTTCCGGAATCCGCAGGGTAAAGATGTCATCCGGCAGTCTGGTTCCCCGGTACAGTTTATTAAAGGTAATCTGCAGGGATCCACTGAGATCCTCCCCCTCCACCGTCAGCCGTCCCGGTACGGCACAGATCGCGGCCCGAGGCCGGTAGCCCTCATAACGGGCATCCAGAACAATCCTGTTCTTCTGATCGGTCAACACCTGTCTGTAAACCAGTCCACTCGCCGGGTCAATATCGGCCTGTCGGGTCATCCCGTCACTGAGCTGAAAGATAAACCAGAAACTTTTATTTTTTTTAGTCTCTTCGGTTCGGGCAAACCTGGCAGGAAGATTTTTTTTACTTGGGAGTTGTGCTGTAAGAAAGTCAAAGCAGGTGGTCAGCTGCAGACCGGCAGGTATATATTTCTGTAAAAACGATGAATCAACCGCCCCGGTGTATGCCCTGCCCTGCAGGTTATCCACCAGGGTAAAACGGCGGCCATCCGTGACCAGAATAAAAAAAGGCCGCCCCAGGGGATCCAGACCGCTCAGGCGAAAGGCACCGCTTCGGGTTGCCTGCAGGGTTGCATTAATGACCCGACGCTGTCCGTAGCCCTGCCAGTTCAGGCTCAGGTCCGCATCCAGAGTGTCGGGGCAGTTACCCTGC
>VAPL010688582.1_pt1 | contig 17437 bp, 16 predicted proteins | sample 3395061 | NCBI WGS metagenome assembly VAPL01 (sample SAMN08290444, study PRJNA428436) | hydrothermal vent metagenome | isolation source: Deep-sea hydrothermal vent chimney 2 | place: Pacific Ocean: Juan De Fuca Ridge | depth 2182 m m | reverse complement strand
TTGTTATCTAATTTACCTCGATGTTCTAATCCTCGAGTCCAAGCAAAAATTGATGCTAATGGATTTGTAGAAGTTTCTTTACCTAGTTGATGTTGACGATAGTGACGAGTAACAGTTCCGTGAGCGGCTTCTGCTTCCATCGTTTTTCCATCAGGAGTAACTAATACAGAGGTCATTAAACCTAATGATCCAAATCCTTGAGCTACGGTATCTGACTGTACATCACCATCATAATTTTTACAAGCCCAAACAAATCCACCATGCCATTTCATTGCAGAAGCTACCATATCATCAATTAAACGATGTTCATAAGTTATGCCAGCTTTTTCAAATTTATCTTTAAACTCATTGTCATAAACTTCCTGAAATATATCTTTAAATCTACCATCATAAGCTTTTAAAATAGTATTTTTTGTGGATAAATATAAAGGCCATTTTTTTACTAATGCTTGATTAAAACTTGATCTGGCAAAGCCATAAATAGAAGAATCAATATTATACATGGCTTGTGCAACTCCATTTTCTTCAAAATTGTAAACCACATGTTCTTGTGGAGCAGAACCATCATCTGGAGTAAAAGTTAAGGTTAATTTTCCTTTTCCTTTGGTTACAAAATCAGTTGCTTTATATTGGTCTCCAAATGCATGACGACCAATACAAATAGGTTTGGTCCAGCCTGGCACATACCTAGGAACATTTTTCATAATTATTGGCTCTCTAAATATAGTTCCTCCAACAATATTTCTAAGTGTTCCATTTGGTGATTTCCACATTTTTTTTAATCCAAATTCTTCAACTCTAGCTTCGTCTGGAGTAATGGTAGCACATTTTATGCCTACATTATATTTTTTAATTGCTTCAGCAGCATCAATGGTAACTTGATCATTGGTTTTGTCTCTATACTCTATTCCTAAATCATAGTATTTTATATCTAAATCTAAATAAGGAAGTATTAATTGGTCTTTAATAAATTTCCAAATAATACGAGTCATTTCATCCCCATCAAGTTCTACAACAGGGTTGGTTACTTTTATTTTTGTCATGATGTTTGTTTTAAATTAAGCTGCACAAAGATACTAAAATTGTAAAGAAAATTTACCTTGGAAAATGTATAAATAAGTAACGTTTTTTGAATAAAAAATAAAAATAGATACCTGTTTTTAGGATATAAATAAGAAAAACAAAAGCCATAATATTGATTTCTCATTATTATGGCTTTTTGCTGAAGTTCTTTTTTAATAAGTCTACAATTAATTCAATCAGCTCAGTTTAATGTTGTTCTTCTAAAAGCTCAACGCCAGCTTCAATTTTTAATGTAACTTGTTTAATTCTTACAAATTAACTTCTTATTATTAAGTAGCTTCTTAAAATAGTTCTTAAAACTTTATTGCAGTTTACTAGAAACTACTTGCTTCAAATAACTATTTTAATGTGTTTCTAAAACTTGTGTCCATTTATTCATGCTAAACACCTGGCTACATTACTATTTAAAGTTAAGTTTTAAAAACGATGTTCAAGAACATTTAGAACTTACATCAAAATTATTTTAGTTATCTTTAAAATTTACATTTCAAATATTCCTTAAAACATTTCTCTGTTAATTCTTTTGTAAAGAAACCATGCAAAAAATAATTATCCAAATTTTTAACTTATTATCTTTCAACAAGATATAAACTATGGTTATTAACAAATGTTTATAACAAAAGAACCCGTATTAATTTATTAATACGGGTTCTTAATTTTTAGTTTTAAAAAAAATTAACGTCTTTTTTCTTTAATTCTAGCTTTTTTACCAGTTAAACCTCTAAAGTAGAAAATACGTGCTCTACGAACTCTACCGTGTTTGTTAACTTCAATTTTTTGAATTGCAGGTAAGTTAATTGGGAAAATACGTTCTACACCAACAGTACCAGATATTTTTCTAATGGTAAATGTTTCTGAAGCTCCTGAGCCTTTACGTTGAATTACAGTTCCTTTAAAATACTGTGTACGTTTTTTTTCACCTTCTCTAATTTCATAATAAACTGTAATAGTATCACCAGCTTGAAATTGAGGAAATTCGTTTTTAGATACAAATTCGTCTTGTACAAATTTTACTAAACCTTCCATTTTATGTTTTTTTAGTGTTTTTCAATAGTCAACATTCACGATTTTCGTCAGAGGTTAATTTTGAGAGTGCAAATTTAGTAAAAAAGATTAGTCTTCCAACAAATCTGGTCTTATTTTTTTTGTTCGTTCTAACGCTTTTTCATTCCGCCAATCTTCTATTTTTGGAAAGTTGCCAGATAAAAGAACTTCAGGAACCTTAAGCTTTTTATATTCTGATGGTCTTGTGTACACAGGTGGTGATAGCAAATTGTCTTGAAAAGAATCAGTTAAAGCAGAAGTTTCATCACCTAAAACGCCAGGTATTAAACGTATTATAGTATCACATAGTACAGCTGCACCTAATTCTCCACCGCTTAAAACATAATCGCCTATTGATATTTCTTTGGTAATTAATAAATCTCTAACTCGTTGATCTACACCTTTATAATGTCCGCAAAGTATAATAATATTTTTTTGAAGTGATAATTGATTAGCGGTTTGCTGATTTAAAGTTTCTGCATCTGGAGTTAAATAAATAATTTCGTCATATTGTCGTTCCAATTTTAATTTGCTAATACACCCGTCTATGGGTTGAATCATTAAAACCATTCCGGCACCTCCACCGTATTGATAGTCGTCAATTTTACCGTAATCATTTATGGCATAGGTTCTCAAATCATGAAAAAAAACTTCTACAAGGTTTTTATCAATGGCACGTTTAATTATTGAAAATTCAAACGGGCTTTTAATTAATTCTGGTGAAACGGTTATAATATCAATTCGCATGTGGCAAAGTTAATTGTTGTTATTTTAAAATGCTAATTCGAACTTTTTTCTTTTTTAACTTGCTATTGTTTATTTTTGAAATAAGTACATCAACGTCTAAACACGAAACTGCAACATAAGCACAATTTTGCTTTAATTCAATAACGCCTAATTCTTCTTTTTTAATGTTTCCTTGTTTAAAAAATAATCCAGCAATATCTCCTTTTGAAATTTTATCTTTTCTTCCGCCAGAAATATAAAGTGTTTTCCAATTACTATTTGTTAGCCTTTTGGTTAATTCAATTTTAATTTCTTTCGAATTTTTTATAAAAATAGGTAATTCTTCATTTTCCCATTTTAAAATATAAGCCGTTCCGTTACTATGCATACGAGCAGTTCTTCCGTTTCTGTGAATGAATTCATCGGGTCGGGTAGGTAATTCATAATGAATAATAAAATCCATTTCTGGGATGTCAATTCCTCGAGCAGCTAAATCTGTAGCAACTAATATTTTATGAGTTCCATTTCTGAATTTTATCAATGCTCGTTCTCGATCAATTTGTTCTAAATCTCCATAAAAACAACCGTGATTTATGCTGTTTTTATGAAGAAAATCACTTACAACTTGAATGCTTGTTTTAAAGTTGCAAAATATAATTCCGCTTCCTTTACTATTAACTCCCAATATTTTGTTTAAAGAATCTAATTTGTCTTGTTGTTGCGAAACAACGGTTTGAAGTTTTAAGTTTGTTTCTTTTTTGCTTAAATAATTTAATTTTTTTGGATTTTTGAGTTCCATAAAAGATGGAATTTTCACCTTTTGAGTCGCTGATGTTAGTACTTTTTTCTGAACAGAAGTTAAATTTTTTAAAACATCCTTCATTTCATCTTCAAAACCAATTTCTAATGATTTGTCAAATTCATCCAATACCAATGTTTTAATTTGTTGGGTGTTAATATTTTTTCTATTTATATGATCTGCAATTCTACCCGGAGTTCCAATAAGAATGGTTGGTGGATGTTTCAATTCTATTTTATCCTTTGAACCCGATCTTCCTCCATAAACTGAGGTGGCTTTGTAACCGCTTCCCATTTCTCTAATAACTTGTTCAATTTGAATAGCAAGTTCTCTAGAAGGTACAAGAATTAAAACTTGTATGTTTTTAATTTTCGGATTGATATTGGTAATTATTGGCAGTAAAAAAGCTAATGTTTTACCTGTTCCTGTAGGTGATAATAAAATGATTTCAGGATTAGATAAAATTGCTTTTCGGGCATCTTCCTGCATTTGATTTAACTTTTCAATGCCTAATTTAGTTAGAATTTCTTCTTGATTTTTTCTGCTTATTGCCATTTGGCAAAGATATCTTAAATAAATCGATTGAGGTCAGTAGTTAAATGCATACTATGTAAGTTTTAATTCCAATAATAGTGTCAGGTCGAGCGGAGTCGAGACCTAATTAGTGTACCAATAGTTCTCGACTCCGCTCTAACAGACTTTTTTGCGTTTTGTAATTTAATGATAATGAGATAATTAATTAACCCGTTGTGCATTTTGATAAAATTTCGTCAATTCTAGTGAACTTTAGCCTTTTTAGGCTTAAAATTAGTATCGAGAATAGGTTTTTTATTTAAAAACAGCCGTTCTCGATACAATTTTTTATCAAAAATTACTCGAACAGACGTAACAGTAAATTTAAAAAGTTAAAATGCACAACAAGTTTAATTATTATTTTTAGTTATGTGACTAACTACTAATCTCTATAAATCGATTTAGTTTTTAAATCATAGTTGCTTTTAACATTCTGTCAGCACCAAAAATATCTTGTTTAATTTCGATATTTTTGAAATCTTTTGATTTTAAAAGACTTACAGTTTTTTTTCCTAAATATTGATTGATTTCAAAATAAAGTATTCCATTTTTTGAAAGATAATTTTTAGATAAATCAGCAATTTTATCATAAAATAATAACGGATTTTTATCTTTCACAAATAAGGCGAGGTGAGGTTCGTTAGCCAAAATATTTTCCTGCATTTGTTTTTTTTCTAATTCACGAACATAAGGTGGATTACTGACAATAACATCAAATTCAATTGGTAATTTGGTAGTATTTAAAATATCTATTTCTGAAAATTTAATAGAAATATTATTAATTTCGGCGTTTTGTTTGGCTGTTTTTAATGCTTCGGAAGAAACGTCAATAGCATAAACCTTGGCTTTTGGAAGATTTTTAGCCAATGAAATAGCAATGCAGCCACTTCCTGTACCAACATCTAGAATTGTTAGTTGTTTGTTTGTTGGAGTAGATGAAATAATCCATTCAATCAATTCCTCGGTTTCAGGTCTTGGAATTAAAACTGATGGATTTACTTTAAAGGTTAAACCATAAAATTCGGTTGTTCCAATAATATATTGAATGGGAGTCTCTTTTTTTAATTTACCTATTGCACTGTGGAAGTAATTTATTGCTTCTTCTGAAATTTTTAATGATGGATTTAATGCAATATCCGTACGCAATAAATTCAGTTTGAAATTCATTAATAAATTAAAAAACGATTGAATTTCAGTGTCTGGATAAATTGCTTTAAGTTCTGTAAAAAACAGTTTTTTTAAGTTGATGATATTCATTATAAATCTTTAAGCATCCATAAATTACAAGAATAATGACCTGTGTTTCCCATTCTAGATTCTAAATTTTTGAATCCTACTTTTTTATACAATTTCCTAGCATCTTGCATATAAGGAAGTGTTTCTAAATAGCATTGTTCAAACCTAAATTTTTTAGCTTTTTCAAGACAAATATTCATCATTTTACTTCCTAAACCTATACCGCGAGCTTCAGGTAGAAAATACATTTTTTGTAACTCACACACATTGCCATCATAATTATCTAATTGCTTAATACCTGCACCTCCAAAAATTTTACCTTCTTTTTCAATGACATAATAAACGGCATTTTTTATATTATAGGTTTCAAAAAGGGTGTCTAATAATTTATCAGCATAAGCTGTTCCAACTTTAGGAACTCCAAATTCAATTAAAATAGTTCTTATAGTCTCAGCAATTTTAGGATTGTCTTCTGGTCTAATTTCTCTAATTAGAAAGTCATTTAGAGTCATTTTAAAATCTTATTTTTGTGGGGTGAATATACATGAAAAATATATGAATCGTTGCATTCAATTGGCGAAAAATGGATTGGGAATCACCTATCCAAATCCTATGGTTGGATGCGTTATTGTAGTTGATGATGTTGTAATTGGTGAAGGTTGGCACAGAAAAGCGGGAGAGGCTCATGCAGAAGTGAATGCAATTAATGCTGTAAAAGATAAAAAGCTGTTAAAAAAAGCGACCATTTACGTTAGTTTAGAACCTTGCTCACATTACGGAAAAACACCGCCGTGCTCTAATTTAATTGTGCATAGTGGTATTAAAAAGGTTGTGATTGGTAGTATTGATACTAATAGTTTGGTTAGTGGAAAAGGGGTTGCCTATTTAAAAAATAATAGTTGTAATGTTATTGTTGGAATTTTAGAACAAGCTTGTAAAGCATTAAATAAACGATTTTTTACTTTTCATGAGAAAAAAAGACCATTTATAATTTTAAAATGGGCAGAAACTAAAGATGGATTTATTGATAAAATCAGAACTCAGGATTCAGATAATATTCCAAATTGGATTTCTAATAGTTATTCTCAGCAATTAGTTCATAAAATGAGAGCTGTTGAGGAAGCTATTTTAGTTGGAACTAACACTGTTTTAAATGATAATCCGAGTTTAACTGCTAGAAAATGGTTTGGAAAAAACCCTGTAAGAGTTGTGATTGATAAGAAATTAAAAACAGAAATATCTTCTAATTTATTAGATGGAAGTATAAAAACAATTCTATTTACAGAAAAAAATCAAAAAAATACAGATAATATATTTTATGAAAGAATCGATTTTGATAAAAATGTTCCAAAACAAATTTGTGATGTTTTGTATAAATATGAAATTCAATCTGTAATTATTGAAGGAGGAGCTTTTACTTTACAAAGCTTTATAGCTACTAATTTATGGGATGAAGCTTATGTTTTTAAAGGTGAAGTTGTTTTTAAAGAAGGGTTAAAAGCTCCTAAATTAAAAAGGAAACCTGTTGAAATTAGATCAATTATTAAGGATACGCTTTGTATTTATAAAAATATCTAATTCGTTAGTTTTGCTAAATTTTGATTTTTCAGTAATTTTAAAATGACTTAATTATATCTTTGTTTAATTAATATTTCAATGAATTCTTTAGAAAACGATACATATAAAACGATTAATAAAACTTATGGTGATGCCTTGTATAAAGAAAAAGGAAGTAAGTTTATTGGTTATGCTTTTCCAGTTTTAACAGAAGAAGATACTAAACTTCATCTTCAGGAATTAAAGAAAAAACATCACGCCGCAAGGCATTGGTGTTATGCTTGGCAAATTGGAATTAGGAATAAAAAATATCGAGTAAATGATGATGGAGAGCCAAGTAATAGTGCTGGTCAGCCAATTTATGGACAAATTTCAGCAAAAAAATTAACCAATATATTAGTAGTTGTAGTACGGTATTTTGGAGGTACAAAATTAGGTGTTGGAGGATTAATGACTGCTTATAAAACGGCTACAAAGTTAGTTTTAGATGAAGCAAAAATAGTTGTAAAAACCATAAATGTTTTGTTTCTATTACATTTCGAATATGCCAATATGAATAAGGTAATGAAAATAATTAAAGATCAAAATTTAACTATTACAAAACAGAAAATGGAATTGAACTGTGAATTTGAGGTAGAAGTAAGAGAAAAGAACTCAAAAAAAGTTGAGCAATTAATTACCGATTTGCGATGTGTAAAAATTAAGAGGTTGGTTTAATGTTATTTTTCAAGTTTATCTAATAAATATTTTGGAGGTCTTGTAGGTTTGTTAGTTTTCATATTTATAAAAACTAAAGTGGTATTGGCAGTAGTTAAAAGTTCATTTTTCTCATTATAAATTTCATAAGAAAAATCTATTTTAACAGAAGGTTGTTTTACAAGTGTGGTTTTTAAGGTAAGTAAGTCGTCATATTGAGCCGATTTCAAGTAATTTATATTTAGACTAATTACAGGTAACATAATACCAGTTTCTTCCATTTTTTTATAGGAAACACCTAAATTACGTAACCACTCAATTCTTCCCATTTCTAGGTATTGTGCGTAATTACCGTGATAAGCATAGCTCATTTGATCTGTTTCAGAATATCTAACTCTAAATTGAATTGTAGATGATAACATAGTATATTTTTTAGGTTTTCTTATTTACGTAAAAAAAAATTAATAATCAATAGATATTTTATTTTTTTATAACAAAAAATATTCACATTTTTGTATTGTGATAATGGCAACGTTATTTTACCAAAAATCGACAAAACTTTAACTTAGAAATACTATTTAAAATATAATGATTAAAACTGCATCAACAGTTTGGAATGAATGTTTATTATTTATTAAGGATAACATTAAGCAACAAGCCTTTAAAACTTGGTTTGAACCAATAAAACCAATAAAATTATCTGGTGAAGTACTTACAATTCAAGTCCCTAGTAAATTTTTTTATGAATGGTTAGAAGAGCATTATATAAAATTGCTGAGAGTTGCTTTAGTCAAATACTTAGGCGAAGATGCTAAATTAATTTATGATGTGCGAATGGAAAATAATTACAGTAGTGCAAATCCGCATACTGTAAAAATACCTAGTGCAAATAGAAATCCAATTAATCAAAGAGGATTTACAATTCCAGTTGATGTAAGTAAAAGAGAACTTAAAAATCCATTTGTAATTCCAGGAATTCAAAAGTTAAAAGTTGAATCTCAATTAAATCCTAATTATAATTTTGATAATTTTATTGAAGGAGATTCTAATCGTTTAGCACGTTCAGCAGGTATTGCAGTGGCAAATAAACCAGGCGGAACTTCTTTTAATCCTTTGTTAATTTATGGTGGTGTTGGTTTAGGAAAAACTCACATAGCTCATGCTATTGGCGTTCAAATAAAAGAAAAGTATCCTGAAAAAATGGTACTTTATATTTCATCAGAAAAATTTACACAACAATTTATAGATTCTGTAAAAAGAAATAATAGAAATGATTTTATTCATTTTTATCAAATGATTGATGTTTTAATTATTGACGATGTTCAATTTTTATCGGGTAAAACAGGAACACAAGATGTTTTTTTCCACATTTTTAACCATTTACATCAAAACAGTAAACAAGTAATTTTAACTTCAGATAAAGCACCTGTTGATATGCAAGATATTGAACAACGCTTATTATCTAGATTTAAGTGGGGATTATCTGCTGAATTACAAGCTCCAGACTATGAAACTAGAGTTTCTATTTTACAAAATAAACTGTTTAGAGATGGTGTTGAAATGCCAAATGAAATTGTTGAGTATATTGCAAAACACATTAAATCTAACGTTAGAGAGTTAGAAGGAGTTTTAATTTCTATGATTGCTCAAGCTTCTTTTAATCGGAAAGAATTCACCCTTTCTTTAACAAAACAAATTGTAGATAAATTTGTTAAAAACACCAAACGAGAAGTTTCTATTGATTATATTCAAAAAATTGTTTCTAATTATTTTGAATTAGATGTGCCAACGTTACAGTCTAAAACTAGAAAAAGACATATAGTTCAGGCACGTCAATTAGCAATGTATTTTGCTAAAAGAATGACAAAAGCTTCTTTGGCAAGTATAGGTTCTCAAATAGGAAAAAGAGATCATGCAACAGTACTTCATGCATGTAAAACAGTTGATAATTTAAACGAAACAGACAGGCAATTTAGAAAGTACGTAGATGACTTAACTAAAAAACTCACTTTTTAATTAATGACTAAAATTTTAATGGTTTGTTTAGGAAATATTTGTCGGTCTCCTTTGGCCGAAGGTATTTTAAAATCTAAATTAATTACAAAAGACATTTTAATAGATTCTGCAGGAACAGGTTCCTATCACATTGGCGACTTGCCAGACTTGAGATCAATTGCAATTGCCAAAAAAAATGGTATAGATATTACAAATCAAAGAGGAAGAAAGTTTGTAGTAGAAGATTTTGATAAGTTTGATGTTATTTACGTGATGGATGCTTATAATTATAATGCTGTACTGAAATTAGCAAGAAATGAAGCAGATAAAGCTAAAGTAGATTTTATTTTAAACAAAGTTTTTCCAAATGAAAATTTAGATGTTCCAGATCCGTATTCAGGCGGAGATTATGGATTTAAAAATGTTTTTAAGATGTTAGATGAAGCTTGTGAAATAATAGCAAAACAAATTGACTAATGAATAATAAAAAAGGTGTTTTATATTTAATTCCTACTACTTTGGGAGATAATGAACCTTTAGAAGTAATGCCAATTTCAGTTAAAAAAGTAATTGAAGAATTGGATTATTTTATAGTTGAAAATGAAAAAACTGCTAGAAAATTTATTAAAAGAATTACTCCCAAAAAATCTCAGCCTTCATTAATTATTTTTAAATTAGATAAATATGCCGATGCTTTAGAAATTCAGACCTATTTAAATGATTGTGATAAAGGTATTTCAATCGGATTATTATCTGAAGCAGGAGTACCCGCAATTGCTGATCCTGGTGCTGAAATTGTAAAGTTAGCACATCAAAAAAATATTAAAGTTATTCCTTTGGTAGGTCCTTCTTCTATTTTGTTGGCAATGATGGCTTCAGGTTTTAATGGTCAAAATTTTGCATTTAATGGATATCTTCCCATTGATAATTTTGAACGGAAAAAAGCTATAAAGAGTTTAGAAAAATTATCAAAAGAAAAAGGTCAGTCTCAAATATTTATTGAAACTCCTTATAGAAATGAAAAAATGTTTACTGATTTAAAAAGTACGTTAACACCAAGCACAAAACTTTGTATTGCTTGTGATATAACTTTAAAGGATGAATACATTAAGTCATTGGCAATAAAAAAATGGAAAAGCGAACATCCAGATTTGTATAAAAAACCTACTATTTTTATAATTCATAAAGAATAAAAAAAAGCGTAAACATTGTTTACGCTTTTTTTAACCAAAATTAATCAAATTATAAAACAGGATTTTTTGATGCTTCAATGATAGAAGTATCATACCCTGAAAATTGTTTCAAGTAATGTTGTACGCTTGAGCCATAAGCATCTTTAAAGTCAAAACTTCCATTACTTCTAAGATATTTCTTTACATTTCCAGCACCAGCTAAATGAGCAGCGGCTAGAATTCCTGATTCGGTAATTTTTATATGGTTTATAGTTTTACCAGTACTTCTTTTAATATCTTTTCTTAAAATCCATTTATTGACAGAACAAAGTGCAATAAATGCATCTTCTTGCAATTCAGGATCTTTTAAAAAATGACGTGTGTTGTATATATTAAATCGTTCTAAAGTGGTTCTTCCAAACTGATATTTACCTAAATATCCTAAAGTATTAATGATATTATAATTTCCTTGAGATTCTTTAAATGCAACCGCTTCTTTAAAACCAGTAAATGATTTACCAACAAAAGGAATGTTAATTGGTTTTACACTACTTTGTTCTTTTGTAAGTACTGTACTGTAATATTTGTTTACTATAACAGTATTTTTTACTTTGCTCTTATTTGAAAAGCTTGACACTATAATTACTAAAGCTAGTAAGCTAAATATGATTACTATTTTTTTCATAATTTTACGTTATTGCTTCTAATTATTTCAGCGTGCAAATATACAACAATTTATTAAATATTTAAATATCAAGTTTATAATCACTATTTTTTAAATAATTATTAACATTTATTAGATAAAAATCATAATAATTTAACATTCTATTATGATTTCACATCTCAAAATTCCCAATTTAAAACCAATATTAAATTGTTTTATAATATTAGTAGTTTGATTATGTTTTGATATTATTTCACCGTTATGGGAACAATTAATTTCTAATAAAAATAGGGAGAACTCTTATTCAAAAATCAATAAATGGAAGGTTGTAAGTAGAAAATACATAAATGGTTAGTTTTGGGTAATAAACCACAAAAAGTCAATTTTAAAAATGTAACTTATTAAAAAACAGCAATATAGATTTTTATTAAGACTTAATTTTAGCGATTTACTCCTTGTTTTGACAACCATCTTTGGTATTTTCTAGCATTTCTATTATGTTGTGCTAACGTTTTTGAAAATTCGTGTTCTCCCATTTTGGTTGTACTTGCACACATATAGTAGTTGTTGTGATTTGCAGGATTTAAAACTGCATTTATTGAAGATAAATCGGGCATGCTAATTGATCCCGGAGGTAAACCTACATTTTTATAAGTGTTATAAGGAGAATTTATTTCTAAATCTTTTGTTAGAACTCTTTTGATAATAATATTATCCTTTTTTTCTTTTTTAATAGCATAGATAATGGTAGGATCTGCTTGTAAAGGCCAGTTGTGGTGTAATCGATTTAAATATAAACGAGCTACTTTTGGTCTTTCTGCAATATTTGCAGTTTCTTTTTGTACAATAGATGCTAAGATGATTACTTGCAAAGGTGTAAGTTCTAAACTAGTTGCTTTAGCTAACCTAGCTTTATTCCAAAACTTATGGTATTCGGAGAACATTTTAGCTCTTAATTTATCAGGCGTAATATCCCAATAAACTTCATAAGTATTTGGTAAATACATAGCTAAAGCAGTATTTTTTGTAAATCCTGCTTTTTTTAAAAAAGAAATAGTATTAAAACTTTTAAGTAAATTAATGGAATCTGCTTCAATTTGTTTTGAAATTCTTCCAGCTAATTTTTCTAAATTATCCTGATTGTTAAAGGCTAATTTTATAGGAGTTTGTTTTCCGCTTCGTAATAAATTAACTAATTCATTGTTATTTAATCCTTTTGAAATAAAATATTTACCAGGTTTTATATTGTTTGGATAATTTTTTTTATTTGCAACCCAAACAAAAGGTTTTACTCTTTTTAAAAATGGATGAATTAAACTTTTAACATTTTCAAATGTGCTATGTGTTGGAATGTATAAAAAGCCTTCTTTTATAGTGCTGGGTTTATATATTTTTGTGTAATAGTTAAATGCAAGTACAGCACTAATTACAACTAATAAACTAATTATTAGTAAAGTGAATTTTTTAAGATTCATTTTCATCTCTTATTAATTGGTATAGAAATTCATCTTTAAATTTGTTTTGAGTGTAATTCCAATCTTTTTTAACGCCTGTTTTTTTAAAATTAAACCGCTCAAATAAATGAATACTTTTAATATTGTCTGTTGTAATATTCGCATAAATTTGATGAATACCTAAATAAGTAAAAACGTAGTCTATCAATAATTCTAATGCTTCGGCTCCATATTTTTTATTTTGATATTTTGGAAGGATTAAAATTCCAATACCAACACGTTTGTGCTGAGGATTAAAATCAAACAAATCTATCATTCCAATTGATACGTTTTCTGTATTACAGATTACAAACCTGTATTGTTTAGCCTCATAAATATTTTGATGTGCATTTTCAATATATTTTTGTAATAAATGTTTAGAGTATGGTATTTGAGTACCGCTAATTTCCCAAAAAGATTCATTATTTTCCGTAGTAAATAAAAAATCTAAATCTTCAGGCTCTAAAGCCCTAAGTGTTATATTTTTTCCGTGTAATGTCGCCATTAAATTGTTATATTTCCTTCAAATACTTTAACTGCCGAACCCGTTAAAAACACATCAGTATAGATCTTATTTTTAATGTTAAATGAAACTTCTAATTTTCCACCGAGTACTTCTAATTTTATAGTATTAGCATTAGTTTTATTGGTTTTGTTTGCTGCAATTGCAACAGCAGTTGCACCAGTTCCGCAAGCTAAAGTTTCATCTTCCACACCGCGTTCATAAGTTCTCATTTTAAAAGAGTTAGTAGCTATTTGTTCAACAAAATTAACATTTGTACCTTCCTCAAAATAGGGTTTTCCATATCTAATTTCAGCACCTTTATCTTTAATATTTATAGTGTCAATATTTGATTGAAATACAATATGATGTGGTGACCCTGTGTTTAAAAAAGTATGATTATCAAATTCTTCAACAGTATCAATATCCATCATTTTTAAATGTATTAAATCATTCTTTAAAGTAGCAGTATGTTCTCCATCCACCGCCTCAAAAGTGGTGCTAATTTCAATAATATTCAATTCTTTTGCAAATGCAACAATACATCTTCCTCCGTTACCACACATAGTTCCTTCTTTTCCATCTGCATTAAAATAGATCATTTTAAAATCATAATTTATTGAATTTTCTAATAATATTAAACCATCAGCTCCAATTCCAAATCTTCTATCACACAATTTGTTTATTAGAGATTGGTTATTTTTGGGAAATAATAAGGCTCTATTATCCATCATAATAAAATCATTTCCTGCGCCTTGATATTTATAAAAATGTAAATTCATTATTGCAAATGTACTAAAATTAGTCCTAGTTTGTTTTAAAAATTAAAGCTGTAAAATTAAATGTTAAAATGAGTTAAATGAGCGTTAACAAAGCGTTAAAGTAATTTTTTAGTGTAAAATTAGTTATAGTTTTGAATAGTAATTTAAAATATATTAAAATGAAAAAACTAGTAAGTATTATGTTGTTCTCAGCTTTAGGAGGTGCTATAACATTAAGTGCTTATAAATTGTTTATCGAAAAACCTCAAGTTGTAATTGAAAAATCGGTTAAAACAAAACCAGCTATAGTTCAAACTACTTATGCTAATAATACAAGCAAGTCGTTTGAAAATACTGATTTTACGGTAGCTGCTGAAAAAACTTTAAATGCAGTAGTTCATGTAAAAAACACATCAATACAAACCGTTAGAGATCCGTTTTCAGAATTTTTTTATGGACAAGGAAATGCAACTAAGAAATTTTCACAAGTTGGTATGGGAAGTGGTGTAATAATTTCTCCGGATGGATATATTGTAACTAATAATCACGTAATTAGAAATGCTACAACATTGCAGGTTACTTTAAATAATAAAAAAACTTATAAAGCAAAAATTATTGGTGCAGATCCTACTAATGATATTGCTTTACTTAAAATAGATGCTAAAAATTTACCTCATATTGTATTTGGAGATTCTGATGCTGTAAAAGTTGGAGAATGGGTTTTAGCAGTAGGAAATCCATACAATTTAACTTCTACAGTTACGGCTGGTATTATTAGTGCAAAAGGAAGGGATTTAGATGGAAATGGAAGCATTGATTCTTTTTTGCAAACAGATGCCGCGGTTAACCCAGGAAATAGCGGTGGAGCATTGGTAAATAGTAGAGGAGAGTTAGTTGGTATAAATACAGCAATTTCTTCTCAAACAGGTTCTTTTATAGGATATTCTTTTGCAATTCCTTCAAATATAGCTAAAAAAGTAGTGGAAGATTTAATGGAATATGGCGATGTACAAAAAGCTGTTTTAGGAGTTATGGGAGGAGAATTAACCAATGATACTGCTCAAAAGTTAGGAATTGATTTTACAGAAGGATTCTATATCTCTAATGTAAATGATGGTTCTGGAGCTAAAAAAGCAGGCTTAAAAAAAGGAGATATTATCACAAAGGTAAACACTGTCAAAATAAATTCATTTGCAGATTTAACAGGTTTTTTAAGAACAAAAAGACCAGAAGATACTGTTACAGTCACTTATTTGCGTGATGGAAAAGAAAACACCACCAATGTTAAATTATCTAAAAATGTAGTTAGTGCAATTTCTACACTTGGTTTAAGTTTGAAAAATTTAAATAAAAAAGAATTAAGTAAACTAAATATTAATAATGGAGTTAAAATTGATGGTATTACCAATAAAGAGCTTTTGCATTATGGTGTTCAAAAAGGATACATTATAACTTCTATTAACAATCAAAAAGTAAGTTCTGTTGGTGATGTAAATAATATTATTGCTAATAGAAATCACGATGAAGTACTGTACATTGAAATGAGAAATTTAAATGGGCAACAAGAACGATATATTTTTAGATAAATATATTTTTATAAATTGATTTTTGTTTAAAATCCTTTTCTTTTTGAAGAGGATTTTTTTTACAAATAAGTATTGCGAAAACGTTTGAAATTGGTACTTTTGCGGAAAACAACAACACAATTTTAAAACATGACCTTTAATAAACTTTACGAAAAAGAACTCGCTTTTCAAGCAGAAAGAAGAAGAGTGACGGTAGAATTAATCAAAATCATTAGTGATTTATGGTATGATGATACCGTTGAATTAGTACTATTTAGAAACCAATTATTAGATAGAAATGTAAGCGAAATTTTAAACTTAATTGAATATGCAAGTGATTTTGTTGAAAAACCAATATCTATTTTTGATACCGTGTTAATTGCTAATGAAATTAAGAAATATAAGTTAGCACCTTCTGAAATAGATTTAGGAAAATTAGTATATGAGTATCATTTAGGAAATAAAAAGCCAAAATTAAATGAATTTGTAGCTGAAAAATTAAATGCTGCTAAAAACGAAAATGGAAATGTACCAAAAGATGTAGTTTTATATGGATTCGGAAGAATAGGAAGGTTGTTAGCCAGAGAGTTAATGACTCGTATGGGAAAAGGGAAATTATTACGATTAAGAGCTATTGTTGTTCGTGGGGCAGTCAATAAAACTATTTTAGAAAAAAGAGCAGCTTTGCTAAGAAATGATTCTGTTCATGGAGATTTTCATGGAACAGTTAACGTTGATACTAACAAAAATGCACTTATTATTAATGGAACAACAGTTTATGTAATTTCATCAAAAAATCCAGAAGATATTGATTATTTTTCTTATGGAATAGATGATGCACTTTTAATTGATAATACAGGTGCGTTTAGAGATAAAGAAGCATTGGAACGACATTTAAGGGCAAAGGGTGTTTCTAAAGTTTTATTGACTGCTCCAGGAAAAGGAATTCCTAATATTGTTTATGGAGTTAATGAAAATGAATATGATCCAGATGAAGTAAATATATTTTCAGCAGCTTCTTGTACTACCAATGCTATTATTCCGATTTTAAAGGTTATGGAAGACAATTTTGGAGTAATTAATGGACATTTAGAAACTATTCATGCCTATACAAACGACCAAAATTTGGTGGATAATATGCATAAAAAATACAGAAGAGGAAGAGCTGCAGCTTTAAACATGGTAATTACCGAAACAGGAGCTGGAAAAGCAGTCTCTAAAGCATTACCATCTTTTAAAGGTAAACTAACATCAAGTGCAATACGGGTTCCCGTACCTAATGGTTCATTAGCAATTTTAAATTTAAGATTAGAAAATGCAGCAAGTAAAGAAACCGTTAACCAAATAATGAAAAAGAATGCTTTAGAAGGTAATTTGGTTGAACAAATTAAATATTCATTAAGTAATGAATTGGTTTCATCAGATATTGTTGGAACATCGTCACCAGCAATTTTTGATAGCCATGCAACTATTGCAAGTAATGATGGTAAAAATGTTATTTTATACGTTTGGTACGATAATGAATATGGATATAGCCATCAAGTAATGCGATTAGCACGTTATGTTGCACA
>VAPL010190626.1_pt1 | contig 17452 bp, 14 predicted proteins | sample 3395061 | NCBI WGS metagenome assembly VAPL01 (sample SAMN08290444, study PRJNA428436) | hydrothermal vent metagenome | isolation source: Deep-sea hydrothermal vent chimney 2 | place: Pacific Ocean: Juan De Fuca Ridge | depth 2182 m m | reverse complement strand
TCCTAGCCAAAAGGCTTGTGAAGCCGTCTCTATGAGTCATTCTTTCTGCAACTTGGTATAAGAGAACATCGATTGCCTGATCCTCTCGTTAATGTCGTCGGTCGTTTGCCGGAAACCGGTGAAGCCATTGAAGTAGCGCCGGGTGTGCTGTGGTTGCGCATGCCCCTGCCGTTTCAGTTAAACCATATCAACCTGTGGGTGCTGGAAGATGGCGACGGCTGGACACTGGTCGATACCAGCATCAATCGCGATGAAAGCAAGGAGGCCTGGGAAGCGTTGTTCGCGGGTCCGCTGGCCGGGCGTCCGGTCAGGCGGCTGATCGTCACCCATTTCCACCCCGACCACATGGGGCTGGCCGGCTGGCTGACCGATAAATTCGGTATTCAGATGTGGACGACAAAATCCGAATGGGACGCCGCCACCGAACTTTACTACCATGGCGGCGAAGAACTGCTGGAATTGGCGATGCCGTTCTATCACGCCGCCGGCTTTGCCGACACCCTGATGGCCGAGGTCGAGGCACGCGGCAATCCATATCCCAGGCGGGCCTCGCCAATTCCTGAATCGTACCGCCGGATAGTCGATGGCGAGGCTATGGATATCGGCGGGCGCGCCTGGCGGGTGATGGTCGGTACCGGCCATTCACCGGAACACGCCTGCCTGTACTGCGCCGAAACCGGGGTACTGATTTCCGGCGATCAGATTTTGCCGAAAATAACCCCTAACGTCAGCGTTTGGCCGCAGCACGCCGAACAGGACCCGCTGGCGATGTATCTGGGGTCTTTGAAGACATTCGCCCCGCTGCCCGAAGATACCTTCACCCTGCCGAGTCATAACTGGCCGTTTATGGGCTTGCACGAACGCCTGAAAATTATGGCCCATCATCATGACGAGCGTCTTGATGACGTGGTTCGCGCCTGCGCCGAACCGCTTAGCGGCTTTCAGGTGTTGCGGTATCTGTTCAAGCGGGAACTGGATTCGCATCAGCTTTTTTTCGCCATCGGCGAAAGCCTGGCGCACCTGCATTATCTGGTAGGGCAGGGCCGCATGACCCGGGAAAAGAACGACGACGGGGTCGATCTGTTTCGTGCCGTCTGATTAGCAGGGTGCTGGTGACTTTTTCAGCAGCCTGCTAGATTTTCTTGTATTCCACATAGTAGAGCGGAATTGAACCGACGATGGACAAGGCAAAACCTAACTCGGCCTCCCAGTTTGGCACAAATTCAACGGCCCAGTCCGGCAGGTAGCGCGGCCAGTCGAACAGCGTCGATCCGCCATCGAAAAAATAACCGTAAATATAAAGTAGCGTACCGATGATCGAAACGATCCAGCCGATAACCTTGAGTTGACCGTACAGCCGGGAGTTTGCCGGATTTTCTTCCATTATCAGATACCCTTTTCCGAATTTGGATCGAAGATACACAGGTCTTGCCATGGTTGAAAAGGTTTGTGCATCACAACGGGGTGAACCGCGGTCTATTTTCAGACAGGGAAGATTGTCGCGCCCCGGTTATTTTTTCCCTTTGGCCACCAGCTTGTCCGCCTTGATGATGTTCTGATTCAGGGCCGCGTCCTTGTCGGCATCCAGGCCGAAGGCGATGGCCATTAGCTGGGTGTGGAAGACGACCGGGATGTTGAAGTCGGTGCCGAACTTGTCGTTGATCTGCTTCTGATAGATTTCGACGTTGGTCTGGCAAAGCGGGCAGGGGGTGGCGATCATGTCGGCGCCCTTCGCCGCCGCTTCGTCGAGAATTTTTTTCATCAGGTGCAGGGTTTTGCTCGAATCGACTACCGAGACGGCGCCGCCGCAGCACGATGTCGCGTTATCGAAATCGATCGCCTCGGCGCCGGTCGCCTCGATGATGTTATCGAGAAATTCCGGCTTGTCATAGGTGTCGTAATTGCCTCCGTTCTCGGTGCCGGCGAATGGCCGCACGGTCTGGCAACCAACGTATCCGGCGACCTTCAGGCCTTCCAGTGGATTGCTGACCTGCTCCTTGATGGCCTCCATGCCGATATCGTTAACCAGCACCTCGCAGGCGTGGCGGACCTTCAGTTTGGCGTCATAGGATTTGCCGGCGGCCCCCAGGGCTTCATTTATATCGGCCTTGAACTGCGGGTTTTCGCGCATCTCCTCGTTGGCGGCATGGGTGTTCAGGTAACAGGCCGCACACGCCGTTATCACATCCTGTTCGGGGTTTTGCGCCTGCGCCTGCGCCAGATTGCGCCCCGACAGGGCGGCGTTGCCCAGATGGCCGCCTTCCAAATGGCCGACCGAGGCGCCGCAGCAGTTCCAATCTTCGATATCTTCCAGTTCGATGCCGATCTTCGGCGCGATGGCGCGGAAGGACTTATCCAGATGGGCGCCGCTGCCTTCCGACGAGCAGCCGGGATAGAAGGTGAATTTCTTGCTCATTTGCTTATTCTCCCGCGCCGCCGTGGCGCGCCTGAATTTCCTGTGCCTTGACCATGATCGCCTTTAAATCGGCGGTGCCCTTGACCTTGTCGGGCATGGCGAAAATCGGCATCCGTTTGGCCTTGATCAGGCCCATGGCGATGCTCATGTTGGCCATGCCCTTCGAGAAAAGGCTGCCGATGCCGCCGAGCCCGTAAAAATAACGTACCGTCACGGCGCGTTCGTCGGTGCGGCCGGATTTGCTGGCGGTCGCCCAAAAGGCCTTGCCGAAAGCCGAATTGTCCGAATTCGAGGCTTCCGAATAGCCTTCCCGGATGGCCAGCGCGCCAAGCCCCTGCAAGATATATTTGACCGGCACCTGGCGCGGGCAACGCACGACGCAGTTGTAACAACTGACGCAGGACTGCCACGAATTCGATTTAAGCACTTCGTCTTTCATGCCGGCGCGGACCATCATGAACAGCTTGCGCGGCCCGTGCGCCATCTGGTCGCCCAGGGGGCACGATCCGGAGCAGACGCCGCACTGCATGCACATGTTCATCCGGTCGCCGCCATCGACATTGTCGCGCACGAAGCGGGCGAACCCGAGATCGTATTTGTTTTGAGCCATTTTCTAAAACCCCTTGAACGGGTTGAGGCCGATAACGTCGATGTTTGCCATGAAATCGTCGATCAGTTTGCCGACCTTGGCCGAATCGGCTATCGAGACCTCCATGGTCGTCACCCGTTCCGGCTCCAGCATCATCGAAGACAGGGTTTCGGAAATCTTGCCCATGCGTTCGGTCGCCAGGCCCGAGCCCTTGACGAAGTGACACTGATAGTCGTCGCCGGATTTACAGCCCATCAGGATTATCCCGTCGTAGCCCTTCGAAAGAGATTCCGAGACATTCAGCAGGCTGACCGAGCCGAGGCAGCGGACCGGGATGATCCGCACCATGGCCGAATAGGTATGGCGGTTGATACCGGCCATATCGAGGGCCGGATAGGCGTCGTTTTCACAGGCCAGAATCAGCACTCTGGGTTTTTCGTCAAATTCATCTGGAATTTCAACAGCCGCGGCCATCTCATTGATCATATTGACGGAATAGTTATCGAAGCTGATAGTCCGAACCGGGCAGGCGCCCATGCAGGTACCACAGCGACGGCACCGGGACTGGTTGAGCACCGGGAAATCCTCGGCGTTTTCGTCGATCGCCCCGAACGGGCATTCGACCGTGCAGCGCTTGCACTTGGTGCAGGTATCCAGGCCGAATTTGGGGAAGGAAAGGTCGCCGACGCGAGGATGGACCGAGGCCCCGCCGCCGACCGTGTGAATCGACTGGATAGCTTTCAGCACCGCCCCGGTGGCGTCCTGCGCGGCCTCGCCGAAATCCATCGGGCGGCGGACCGGGCCGGCGGTATAAATGCCGGTGCGGCGGGTCTCGTAGGGGAAGCAGATATAGTGGCTGTCGGAAAATCCATCGGCCAGAATCGGGATATGCGGCCCCTGACGGTATTGCAGGTTAAGGATTGATCCGCCTTCGGGCAGGGATTCTTCCGGGCGGACGATATCCGCCGGCGCTTCCGTGCCTTCGGCGTAGCCGGCGACGGTGATCGGGGCCACCGGGTTGATATCGCTCTTGACGTAAATTTCCTGAAGCTCGTCAATTTCCTGGGTTGGCGCATCGACGTTGGTGGAATTGGGCACCATGCCGGTCGCCAGCACCACCATATCCAGGCCGGTTAGCGGAATATCGTCGCCCAGCAATTCATCGTGATAGGTAACGGTCAGGTCGGCGCCGACGCTATCGACCTTGCCCTTGACGAAGACCACGCCCTTTTCCTGGGCGACCCGGTAGAATTCCTCCGCCGTGCCGGGTGTGCGCAGTTCATCGAAGATGATATAGGCCATGACATCGGGGTCGGCATCGACCATCTGTATGGCCTGCTTGATCGAAGCGCCGCAGCAAACGGACGAACAATAGGGCAGGTGAGCCTGATCGCGAGACCCGGCGCAAAGCACGAAAGCCACGGTTTTCGGCTGTTCGCCATCGGATTTGCGCCTGATTTCGCCGGTTGCCAGCATGTCTTCCAGTTCGACCCCGGTGACTACATCGGGCGAGTCGCCGTATCCCAGATGGCCCAGCTTGGTCGCGTCATAAGGCCGCCAGCCGGTGGTTACCACGATGCCGCCGACGGTCTCCATGGACGCCGTGCCGCCTTTGGTCAATTCGATCTCGAACATGCCGGGACTGCCGGAAGTTTTGGTCACCAGGGTATCGGTCATGACGGTGATGTTGGCGTCGTCTTCGACCGCGGATATCAGGCCGGGCACCGGATTTTCCGCCGGGTCCCGATAGGGGGGGCGTTCGGGCATTACCTTCGACCAGTTTGCGGTCATTCCGCCGAGCCGGTCCGAGCGTTCGACCAGGATCGCCTTGTGGCCGGCCAGGCTGGCTTCGCGAGCCGCCGTCAGGCCGACAAAACCGCCGCCGACGACCAGTACCGTTTCGCAGGTGGCCTCCTGAGGCTGGGCCACCGGCGCGTCGGAGTTCTTGGCCCGGGATAATCCCATGCGAACCTGATCGGCGGCCAGCATCTGGGTATCTTCATCGCCGGCCGGGTGGCTCCAGACCACCTGTTCGCGCAGATTGGCGCGGATCACGTTGACCCCGTCGAACTGAAACTTGTCGGTCATCACCCGGTGCGAACAGGCGGCGATCATCGGTTTCGTGGTTTCGCCAGAGGCCAGGTCATCGGCGATCAGCTTAACTCCGGCTTCCGAGCATAGCGCCTCGTGTTGCTTGCAGCCGGCGGCCTTCATTTCGTCGGTGGCGACGGTCGCCAGGGCGCCCAGGTCGATGGCCTCGCCGATGCCGCAGCCGCTGCACAGGTAGGCGCTGATTTTGTGTTCGTCACTCATTGGCTTAATTCCTCACGGCCTGGATGGCCTTCAGCGCGGCGGCGGTGGCCGATTGCACGGACATGGAAACGTCGATCGGGCCGGCAGCGACGCCGGCGGAAATCATCCCGTCATTGCCGGCTTCCAGATCGGGAACAATGAAACCGTAGTCGTCCATCTGTAACGACACGATCGGCTCGACCCCGGTCGGCGTCGGCTGCATGCCGGTCGCCAGAACGACCATGTCATATGGCGTCGCGTAAATTTCCCTGGTGATGGTGTTTTCGCCCTTGACCACCGGGTCGCCGTTTTCGCCGTGGACTATCTGCGCCGGTTTGGATTTTATGAAGTGCACCTGCGGATCGTTTTTCAGTTTCTGGTGGAAACTGTCCAGCTTGTCGTGGGCCCGAATGTCGATGTAGTAGATATCGACCTGGGCGTCGGCGTACTGTTCCCGTACATAAGCCGCGTGTTTCAGGCTTCCCAGACAGCAAATGCGCGAGCAATAGGGCAGGTGGTTTATGTCGCGGGATCCGGCGCACTGGATCATCGCCACCTTTTTTACTTCCTTGCCATCGGACGGGCGGACGATCCGGCCTTCGGTCGGCCCGTTATGGGCGGCCAGACGTTCCATCTGCACGTTGTTTATGACGTTGGCGATTTGGCCGAAGCCATAGGGGGTGATCCTGGTGGCGTCGTAGGGCTGCCAGCCGGTGGCCCAGATAACCGCGCCGACGTTCAGATCGAAGGTCTGTGCGGTTTCATCCAGGTCTATGGCGTCGTACTTGCACGATTCCCTGATCTTGTCCGCCTCGGGCGTGCCGATCACCGAGCCGTCGATGACATAGCGCATGGGAAAGGCCATTTCGTGGGGCAAATAGGCCGCCTTGACGGTATCAAGGCCGTAATTGTGGGGGTTCGAAACTTCCGTTTCCGCAGCCTCGCCACAGGCGCCGCAGGCCGTGCAATTGGCATTGACGTGGCGTGGCCGGGTTTCTACCGTTACCGTAAAATTACCTTTCTCGCCGGTTACCGCCGACACGCTGGCCATGGTGAAGACCCGCAGCCGTGGGTTTTTCTTGATCCGCTGGAAGTTGATCTCCAGCCCGCACATGGGATGGCAGAGCTTGGGAAAATAACGATTAAGCTGAGCGACGCGTCCGCCTAGCGCCGGTGATTTTTCCAGCAGGACTACTTCGTACCCCGCTTCCGCTGCTTCAAGCGCGGCGCTGACGCCGGCGATGCCGCCACCGACGACCATGATCGTCTGGCTGCTCGGCCCTCCATTAGACATGAAAATCCTCTCTTAAAATCAAAAAGCCGTGTGGTGATTTTATTATTTCCGGAATTTATCACGCCCGGTTATTGACCGACTAATACAACAAAATCGTATATTAGAAAAACAAAATTTTAAAATCGAAGCATCGCCCGGTCATCGGGGCGGCGGGATTTCAGGCGGCGGCGGGGACGCAGCGGGCCGACATGTGGGCGCCGGGCGCAACTTTCAGGTTGTCGTAGCGCAATTCGCCTTCGACCCGGGCGGTAGCCAGCAGTTCGATGCTGTTGGCTTCGATGATGCCGCGCACCACGCCCCGTATAATGATGCTTTCGGCCCCGACCATGCCGTCAATCGAGCCGCTTTCCAGGACCGTAATATTGCGCCCCGAAATATCGCCATCGACGGAGCCGGCGATTTCCATGTCCCGGGTCGGTCGGGCCGTCGCCAATCCGGTGTTATAGTCGGGAATTTGCTGTCTGTGGGCGGCGTAGGTCATAACTGTCTCCTGATTGGTCATTTCGTTTGATTTCGTGAATCTACATAGTAACTATATGGATTCTTTGGTAAAAATTTCGTAAAGACCGGACTTGAGGGCAATATCGCAGCTTTCTTTATTAGTTTTTTGTAATTTAATGATGGTAATGTCCGTGGGGTTTTTGTTAGAACCTGAGCCATTCCGTGAATTCAATTAACCCGTTCAGGAGGGGATACATGTCCAAGCTGGTTGCGCCGCATGGCGGCGGAGAACTCAAATCGCTATTGGTTCCGGTCATCGAACGGGCCGCCGAACTGGAACGCGCCAAGGGCTTAAAACAGGTTCCCATGACATCCAGGGAAACCTCGGACGTACTGATGTTCGCCATGGCCGCCTACACACCGCTGGACGGGTTCATGGGCGAGGCGGACTGGAAGGGTGTCTGCGCCGACATGAAGATGGCGGACGGCCTGTTCTGGCCGATCCCGATCACCCTGTCGGCGACCCGTGAACTGGCCGACAGCATAGGAGACGGCGAAGAGGTGGCGCTGGTAGACGGTGAAAGCGGCGATATCATGGCCGTTATGCAGATCAATGAAAAATATTCCATCGACAAGAATTTCGAATGCCAGCACGTTTATACCACTACCGATGGCGACCATCCGGGGGTGCAAAAGGTGTTGCAGCAGGCCGATGTCAACCTGGCCGGTCCCGTGCGGGTGCTCAGCGAAGGCGACTTTCCGGAAAAATACCGCGGGCTGTATTTCAGTTGCGCCGAATCGCGCGCCCTGTTTGCGGAAAAGGGCTGGTCGCGGGTGGCCGCTTTCCAGACCCGCAACCCGATGCATCGCAGCCATGAACATCTGGCGAAAATAGCCGTCGAGGTCACCGACGGCGTGTTTATTCATCAGGTGCTGGGCAAGCTGAAACCGGGTGATATCCCGGCCGAGGTTCGAACCAAGGCCATTCAGGCGATGATCGACAATTATTTCGTCGAGGGCACCGTCATTCAGGGCGGCTATCCCATCGAAATGCGTTATGCCGGCCCCCGCGAGGCGTTGATTCACGCCCTGATCCGGCAAAACTTCGGCTGTTCACACCTGATTGTCGGGCGCGACCACGCCGGCGTTGGCGATTATTACGGCCCGTTCGACGCCCAGCATATTTTCGATGAGTTGTGGGACGGGGCGCTGGAGACAAGTGCGCTGAAAATCGACATCACCTTTTATTGTAAACGGTGCCACGGCATGGCCACGGCCAAGACCTGCCCGCATGACAAGTCGGAGCAAATCCACATATCCGGAACCAAACAGCGTGAAATGCTGACCAACGGCGAAGACATTCCCAGTGAATTCAGCCGCCCGGAAGTGGTCAAGGTGTTGCAGAAATATTATGCCTCTTTGAAATAGCTGATCTTGAAAACACGCCCTGGCGGGCCAATCTGAAAGGTTGTCCTTTTAACAGTTCAGGTACGCCATGTTAACCAGGCCCGGTAAGGCGGAACTCCGCCGGTTTGTCGTCGTTACCGCCGACCGCCGGGCCGTGGGCGGTTTTGACAATGTCCAGGGCGCGGAAGCCGCAGCGGTGGCTTTCGGCGATGGCGCCCATGTTATCGATACCAATTCCGGCCCCTATCAACCGGCGGTGCAGGTGGTCGAAGACGGCGAGCTTAGACTCGTCGGTTATGGCGCGTTCGATCGCGCCCAGGGGCTGGACGGGAATCTTGTCGAAGCCGCCAAAAAGGGTGTTTTACCCGCCGTTATCGCCTTTCTGGCCCGCGGCGCCGATGTTAACGCCACAGGCCCGGGTGGTGGTTCGGCCCTGATGTGGGCGGTGGCGCGGGGCAATCAGGAAATGTTCCACACCCTCATGAACGCCAAGGCCGATCCGGACCTTGCCGATAACAGCGGGCTGACGCCCCGCCGATTGGCGACGAAGAAAAACAGGATCGATTTCATAAGGTTGTTCGACAACTAATATTCCTTGTCGTAAACATTAGAACAATTCTGTAACATTATAATTCTGTGTATTTTTTTGAATTTCCACGTGATTTATCCACGGGGTATTTTGTCGCGTTGAGATCGATTTTTTTCGCCGCCGCAACCGCCAGATCGATGCCCGAGCGTTCGCAGATCATTAGCAGATACAGCAGCACGTCGGCGGTTTCCTCCTCCAGTTTTTGCCTGAATCCAGGATCGCCTATCAACCGCTCGACCGCCGCATCGTCCTTCCACTGGGTCAATTCCAGAAGTTCCGCCGATTCCAGGTTCAGCGAAACGATCAAATTCTTCAGTCCCTGAAACTGCGCCCAGTCCCGCTCGTCGCGGAAGACGTTCAATCTGTCGGACAGTTCGGCGAGTGTTTGCGGCATTGGCGTTCCTTGGTATTAGTCACCGCGCATAACAAGGCTGCGGCGATGTTCGAGCGATTCGAGAAGTTTCCAGCGAATAATAGGGACATTGCCAATAATTTCGGCGGGCAAACCATAGATTTCGGTATTTTCAACGGCCTTCAGACAAACATCGTTATCTTGTCCCGTAACCACGGATTCTTCGCCAAAGAAGCCCCCGAATTCAATTTTTTCGATCATCTGGCCGCCGAACATCAGTTCCAGCCTACCGCTGGAAACCAGAAAAACCTTGTTGTCGGGCAGACTGTCCAGCATTTCGCCGGCACCGAACCGATAGCTTTCACTGAATCTGGATAGCTCTGAAAATACGACTTGCGGGAGGCCTTCGTTGAGCAGCGAGAATTCTTCCAGAAAAACCTGCATGTTCTGAAATTCGGCAAGTTCGGCGGTCAAACCGTTTGCCGCGACAAATGCGACAAACTGCGCGGCGTCTATTTTCAGCGCCCGCACAAAGCTTGATGTGCGATAGGTCTTGGAAGATGGCTCGCCTTTAACCAGGGCGTTGTCGCCGATCATGGCGCCGGCGGAAAAGGTGATGCATTTTCCCTTCATTGAATTCAAGACCTCTACCGTACCGGTAACGATCAGGTACAGAAATTCGATTGCCTGGCCTTTCTTGATGATAATTTCCTGCGGATTGATGGTGACCAGCTGGTTGTTGGCCAACGGTCGCAAATCATCCGGTTTGACCGTCGGAAAATAACGTCCAAGGGCCAGAAAAGCGCTTCGGGAATGAAAATTCTGATATGAAGTGACAAGGCTGTGGGTGGTTCCGAACGGGGCGCTGGAGCCTATCTCTCTTTCGGTTTCGCTGAATTCTCCGGCGCGATGGGAAAGAATGATCATGGTCGAGCGATCGCCGCGAAAATCTTCCGGGTCGCCATGAATCATGCCGCCGCCGGCATCAATATTCTTGACCGAGGCCGGGATGTGATAGTCGGCTTTTATCGACTCGAATTCCGACCGGGTGATGCCGTCGCCACGACCGTCTTCAACGATCATTCCTTCGAGTATCGAAAAAGACGCGATATCGGCATAATGGGCGTACGATACCTCACCTTTCTGGCCAAGTGTGCGGAACAGGAAAATATTATTTTCAACGGGATGAGGTGAATACAGCGGCCGCACTTCAAGTCCGCCGACCCGGTTCCATTCACCCAGCGACAAATCTTGAACCGCAAAAAAATCGCCGAAGGAATCCTCGTCAATTGCAAGCAGGGCGGAAACCTTTTTCGCGACGGCGGAACGAACCGGTGGCGTGGCGTAATATTTTATCCTTTTTCCGGCCCGGATCAGGGTCGTGATGCCGGCAAAATGATCGTCGTGGCTGTGCGTGTGAAACAGGCCTTCGATTTCGTTGATGCCGATGCCGAGGGCGCGCAGCGTGGCGTCGATATTCGGCCCGGCGTCGATAAGGTAGACACTGCCCTGAAATATCATCGCCGAGGCCATGCTGGGGCGCCGCACGTCCCAGCCGTCACCGTCACCGGAGTGGATAATATCGAAATAACCGCGTTCGATATTGTGGTAATTCAGGGGGTAGGGAGAGCGATAATTTTCTCCCGGCCCCAGGTTGAGGTCGACCTCGACGATTTCATCCTCGAAGGAAATCTTGAATTGATTCGAGCCGGTCCTGGATAACCGGACGCCACCCGGTAAATTTACCGGACAGGCGGCCACCGGGACAGCCTGGATGAAATCGCCGGATCGCCGGATATTGCCGAAGGCGAATCGCAATTTGACCCGCATCATCAAATCGGCCAGTTCCGGCGTTATCCCGATCTGTTCGATTTCCTGCTTTGAAACCAGGCCGTAGTTGCCGCGATAAATGTATTCAAGCTGGGCTTCGACTTGATCCCGGTGGCCGATCAGCATGGGTTTCCGGCCCGTATTGTTCGGATGCCCGGGCAGCATCATGCCCTGCCTGTAGAGCATCTGCAAAACGGGAAATTCCGCCAAATTGCTGAAGCTCCCATTTTGTACCGGGACGTCGGAAAGCAAAATGGCATTAGGGCCGGTTTCACAGGAAACATTATCGATCTTGTCCGGGACAATAAGGCCGCGAAGCATCAAATGCTTTACCGCGTCGGCGGGAGCGCCGCAAAGCATGCGAAAATCGGCATCGGCTATTTCAACCCAGTAAATCCCCGCAGACACGGGAATTTTTTTTATTTTATCCATTGTTTTTCCATGCTTTTTCATTTTTCATTTCGGATCATATCATACTTGCGATGAAGTTTCCTTAGGTCCCGTCCGCCGAAGGGTCGCCAAATCATGGTTCGATCCAGTTGGGCGCGGTAACGTTCGTTTTTCTAATATTAGCCAGAAAATAACGGTAATTGTTCTCCGTAAAGTTATATTGCCGACTGTACCGGTGGGGTATTTTTATCCATAAAAACAAAGGCTTGTTTGGTGTAATTTTATTTCTTCGGGAAACTCCGATTCGTTGTTTGACACGCATTAGAGTCCGCTATATTAATCATCCATAATATTCGGGTTTACCGGAAAATCAGGGAGAGTGGCCGATATAAAGGCGCTGCGCGATTTCCATGGTCGGGCCGATTCGGCTCCGTCCGGGCTGCTGTCGGACTTTATTCCCCTGAATTAATGCCTGTTATCAGGCCCGATATTTGGTTTTTTTATCGTACTTGTACTTAAGGGAAATGCTCTATGCCCACATTCGTCCACACTGAAAAATGCGATGGCTGCAAGGGTGGCGATGTCACCGCCTGCATGTATATCTGTCCCAATGATCTGATGAAGCTCGACACCGATCGCATGAAAGCGTTCAACCAGGAGCCGGAGCAGTGCTGGGAGTGTCAGTGTTGCGTCAAGGCCTGCCCGCAGCAGGCGATTGAAGTCCGTGCTTATGCCGATGTTGTCCCCATGGGCGGCGCCTGTATTCCGTTGCGCACCGATCAGGCCATCATGTGGACCATCAAGTTCCGCGACGGCGAGGTCAAACGCTTCAAATTCCCGGTTCGCACCACTGCGGTTGGTTCTATCGACCCCTATGGCAACAAGCCGGAGGCCGGTGATTTGACCGACAACCTGCTGTTCACCGAGGCCGGCGCAACCCTGCCGACAATCTGACTTTTTTCGCATCGGCGGCAGACCCGTCCGGGTGACGGGGGACCGCCAAACTTGGAGGATATCCCATGAGTGAGGGAACTTTCGGTAATCCCGAAATAATTGAAATTGAAACCGACATTCTGCTCGTCGGCGGCGGCATGGCCGCTTGCGGCGCGGCTTATGAAGCCAAACGCTGGGCCGGGGACGACGTTAAGATCACCCTGATCGACAAGGCCGCCATGGATCGCTCCGGCGCCGTCGCCATGGGGCTCTCGGCGATCAACACCTATCTTGGCGATAACAGCCCGGACGATTACTGCCGCATGGTTTCTGCCGACCTGATGGGCATCACCCGCGACGATCTGGTTTATGATGTTGGTCGTCACGTTGACGGCACCGTCCACCTGTTCGAGGAATGGGGACTGCCGATCTGGAAAACCAAGGAAACCGAAGGTATGCCGCTGGCCGAAGGCGGCAAGCCGGTACGTTCCGGTAAATGGCAGATCATGATTAATGGCGAAGGTTACAAGACCATCGTCGCCGAAGCCGCCAAAAAGGCCATCGGCATCGAAAATATCATGGAACGTATTTTTATCGTCAAGCTGTTGCTGGACAACAACGAAGAAAACAGGATTGCCGGCGCCGTCGGTTTTTCCGTCCGCGAGCACAAGCTTTACGTTTTCAAGGCCAACGCCATCCTTAATGTCGCCGGCGGTTGCGTTAATATCTTCCGCCCCCGTTCGGTGGGAGAAGGCAACGGTCGCACCTGGTATCCGGTGTGGAATTCCGGTTCCACCTACGCCATGGCGGCCGAAGTCGGGGCCGAATTGACGATGATGGAAAACCGCTTCGTGCCGGCCCGTTTCAAAGACGGTTACGGCCCGGTCGGCGCCTGGTTCCTGTTGTTCAAGTCCAAGGCGACTAATGCTTACGGGGAAGACTACACGGTCAAGAACGCCGACATGCTGAAGGATTTCGCGCCCTATGATACGGCCGCCGTTATCCCGACCTGTTTGCGCAACCACGCCATGCTGAAGGAAATGAAGGAAGGCCGCGGCCCGATCTTCATGGATACCCCGACCGCCATGGCCAAGTTGTCCGAAACCATGACCCCCAAGGAAATCAAGCACCTGGAAGCCGAGGCCTGGGAAGATTTCCTGGATATGTGCATCGGTCAGGCCGGTCACTGGGCGGGCATGAATATCCGTCCGGAAGAGACCAAATCGGAACTGATGCCGACCGAGCCGTATCTGCTGGGTTCGCACTCCGGTTGCTGCGGCATCTGGGTGTCCGGCCCGACCGATCTCGGCGCTCCGGCGGAATGGAGCTGGGGTTACAACCGCATGACCACGGTCAACGGCTTGTTCACCGCCGGTGACGGGGTCGGCGCCTCGGGTCACAAGTTCTCGTCCGGTTCGCACACCGAAGGCCGCATCGCGGGCAAGGAAATGGTCCGTTTCGTTAAGGATCATGCCGGCTTCTCCCCCTCGCTTAAAGGCGATATCAAGGAGATTACGGAAGAAATCTACCTGCCGGTGCGCAATTACTTCGAGCACAAGGACAAGACCACGGCGGAAGATATCAATCCGTTCTATATCACGCCGAAGATGTTCCAGATGCGTATCCAGAAATACATGGATGAGTACGTCGCCGGTACCTCGACGTATTACCAGACCAACAAGATCATGCTGGAAATCGGCCTCGACCACCTGCGCATGTTGAAGGAAGACAGCGCCAAGCTGCGCGCCAAAGACCTTCACGAACTGATGCGGGCCTGGGAAAACTATCACCGTATGTGGGCCGCCGAGCTTCACCTGCGGCATATTATGTACCGCGAAGAAACCCGCTATCCGGGCTTCTTCTACCGGACCGATTTCCCGGAACTGGACGACGAAAATTGGAAAGTCTTCGTTAATTCCCGGCACAACCCGGATACCGGCGAGTGGGAAATGCGCAAGATACCGCATGTCGATCTGGTCGAAAAAAGCTATGGCGGCGGCGGTCACTGACCCCTCGTTTCCATCCATACTAAAGGGCAGGGGCACCGGTATTTCCGGTGTCCCTTTTCTTTTTGGCCTATATAATTAATTTGCTGAACCCCGAAGGATACATTGATGAGCACACAGGATCATACCCTTAGCGCCGCCGATCAGGCCCGGATCGACAAGGAAACGGAAGTCGAAATTATCAAGGCCGTCAGGTCGCCCGATAGCGACAATCCGGTGATGCCGGTCAAGCTCAAGCCTGCCGACATGTTCTGTTTTTCCTGTCACCGGGGTGTTTCCTGCTGGAATGATTGCTGTCACGGCGCGGATATCACCCTGACACCGATGGATATCCTGGGGCTGTCGCGACGGCTGTCCATGAAACCGCGCGAGTTCCTGGCTAAACATACCGTGCCCGACAAGTGGGATCGTGCCGACTTACCGGTCGCCAAGCTTAAAATGACCGGCGAAGACGGTAAAGGCGCCTGCCATTTTATGACCGATGAAGGCTGTTCGGTGTATGCAGACCGTCCGGCGACCTGCCGCTATTATCCCCTGGGGTTGGCCAGCATCAAGCCGAAAGGGTCGGACATCAAGGAAGACTTCTTTTTTTTGGTCAAGGAAGCGCACTGCAAAGGCCATGATGAAGATAACCTGCAATCGGTGACCCTGTTTCGTGACGAACAAGGACTGCTGGAATACGACAACGCCAATCGTGGCTGGATAGATATTCTCATGAAAATGGCTTCGTGGCAGAGCATCGGCGGCCCCGGCGGCAAGGAAATTCCGGCCCAGACCAAGCAGATGTTCTTCCTGGTATCGACCGATGTCGATGGTTTGCGTCAGTTCATTCTGGAAAGCAAGTTTCTCGATACTTATGAAATTGATCCGCAAGCGGTTGAAATCATCAAGACCGATGATATTGCCCTGCTGCAACTGGGTTTCGACTGGATGAAGAATGTCCTGTTCAACGAGCCGACCATCAGCCTGAAAGAGACTGTCATGCAACAGGCCGTCGCCAAGGCCAGGCAGGATATGGGAGCCACCTGAACCGTACCGATAAATGCCGAAAAGATGTTTTTTTTCAGTGGTGTGACGGCTATCACATCATTTTCCGTAAAGTTTTATTAAAATCGCCCCGTAATTTACCGAACCGTGTCTTTCATGCGGACATAACGGTGCCGGTGATTGGATCAGTGCTATAACGATTTTTGTACATAAAACCAAATAATGGAGACCGAAAATGGCTTCGGAAAACGGTAACACCGGCGCACCAGTAGAACTAGGGCAGGCCGCCACTCCTGACGGCGCCCAGTCCATCGGCACCGTGGACAGCGTCAGCGGCACCGTTATCGTGACCCATGTTGACGGATCCAAAACCGAACTGGAACCGGGCTCTCCGGTCTACCAGGGGGATGTCATGGAGACCGGCCCGAATGGCGCCGTCGGCGTTACCCTGGCCGACCAGACTACCTTTGCCATGGCCGAAAACGGCAACATGGTCCTCGACGAAATGGTTTACGATCCGGTTACCAATGATGGATCCATCGCTATTTCCACCGTCGAGGGCGTGTTTACGTTCGTCAGCGGCCTGATCGCCAAGGCCGACCCCGATGCCATGACCCTGAACACCCCGGTGGCGACCATCGGAATTCGCGGCACCCAGGTAGGCATCGAAGTCGGCGAAGGGAACGAGACGACGGTTGTCCTGATGGAAGAAGCCGACGGATTCGTCGGCGAAGTGGTGGTCTCCAACGACGGCGGTCTGGAAATTCTCAATCAGGCATATCAGGGCACTACCATCGTAAACGGGGCTTCGGCTCCCGATGCGGTGTCTTTTGTCGATAAATCCGATGTTTTAAATCAGTTCGGCTCTTCACTGGGCAGTTTGCCCGACAGCGAAAATGGCAATGATTACGGTCAGGGTGCGGCTTCCAACGAGAATTCTGGTGAAGAGAATCTGGCCGAAGAAGGCGACGGCGGTCCCGGCGATGAAATTCTGGCCCAGGACGGCGATGGCGCAACTGGCGATGAAAATCCGGCCCCGGCGGCCAATGCCGGGGGCGATGGCGTTTTCGAAGAGGAACTGGCCTCGGAGAATGGGCCCGATGGTAGCGAACAGCTAGCCGAGGAAGACGGTGCGCCCGACGATACCCTGCCTGGTCTCGAAACCGCTTCCGGCGGTGGCGAGGGAGATCAGATCGATCTCCAGACGGCCTCTGGTGAGGATACCTATGCTCCGCAAGATACGATTACAGTAGTCGGCGAGGATTATACCGGAACCGACGATGTAAATACCGTCCAGGCGGCGGCTCAGGCCGCCGCCTCTGCTTTTACTCAGTTCGGCGCCCGTACCGCCGCCCGCGCCGCCACCCAGGCCGCCGCCGATGCCGCGGCGCTGGCCGCCGCCCAGGCTGAGGCTGAATTGCAGGCCGAGATTGAGGCCGATGCAATCATCGCCGCCCAGGCCGCCGCCGCCGCCGCCGAGGAAACCTTGAACAATACCGCCGACGCGCCGAAATTGGTGATTTCCACGGCTGCCGGTGAAGAAGATACGGAGATTGACCTGAATATTTCCGTAACTGCCACAGATACCGTCGGTAATGAAGATATTTCGATCATTATTTCCGGGGTGCCAGAGGGCGGCGAATTGTCGGCCGGTGTCGATAACGGTGATGGAACATGGACACTGGCGAAAAGTGATCTTGATGAATTGACACTTACGCCGCCTGCAAATTTTAACGGTGAACTGGATATTACCGTCGATGCCATATCGACTAACCGGGATAGTGGTGACGTTGCGACGACCACCGACTCGTTCAGCGTTTCGGTTGCCGCCGTCAATGATGCGCCGGTTATCGGCGGCTCGGCCAGCGACACGCTGACCGAGACCGACGCGGCGCAGCAGGCCTCCGGCCAGTTGAGCATATCGGA
>VAPL010056036.1_pt1 | contig 17474 bp, 16 predicted proteins | sample 3395061 | NCBI WGS metagenome assembly VAPL01 (sample SAMN08290444, study PRJNA428436) | hydrothermal vent metagenome | isolation source: Deep-sea hydrothermal vent chimney 2 | place: Pacific Ocean: Juan De Fuca Ridge | depth 2182 m m | reverse complement strand
CTGTTGGTCAATATCATATTTGCGGCATTAAAAGTTTAAGTACTGGAGATCGATTGTATTGTATGGGATGGAACGATCATGGCCAAATGGGGTTGGCTCGTTTGTATTTCCAAGATGATTTTAATAATCCAGAAAAAAATATTCGAAATTTTTATTCGAGTATGGTTGAAATAGGTTCCTCTACGAATTGGAAAAGCTTGTCTGCTGCTGGTGAACATACCTGTGGAGTTTTTGGTACTGGTGAGCTTAAATGTTGGGGATTAAATAGTGATGGTGTATTAGCTCAAAATACAGTTAATAACGTATACGATGATTTGGATTCTTTAAATCAAACAAATACCGTTAGACGGGTATTAACTGCACGGATGTCTGGATTGACGTTGCTGCTGGGTTGGAACATACCTGCGCTATATCAGCAACATTAAGTGGCACGACTATTCCTACAAAAGGCAGTTTATGGTGTTGGGGTGAAAACTTTTATGGTGAAAATGGTATTGGAAATAAAGTGCTTTCTGCTGCATCTGTTCGAGAAGCGACTCTATCAAATAATTGGGTTACTGTTCAACTTGGTGATAATCACAGTTGTGGACTACAATCGCAACCAGGTAAAACGGGTTTTTCATTGTGGTGTTGGGGTGGTCGATCGTTTGAACGACAAATTGGTGATTTACGTTTAGTTGATTTAATGCCGAAATTAGTTTTGTGATTGTAGTTAATAATTAGTTTACTATAATTTTATTTGTAATCTTATTTAGATATTTTTCGATATGACAGTTAATCTGGTAAAAATTAAACATCATCAGTCGCGTTTAAAAAAATGTTTACAATGTCCTGATATGTTTGGCCCGCCGGTAGTTGGAAATCCGGTTATTTCACCTATTATGTTAATTGGTCAAGCTCCCGGAGATAAAGAAATTGTAATTAACAAACCCTTTGCTTGGACTGCGGGAAAGACGCTATTTAAGTGGTTTCATCAAATAGGGCTTGCTGAAGATAACTTCCGGCATTTAGTTTATATGACGGCAGTGTGTCGTTGTTTCCCGGGTAAAAAGCCACGTGGTGGTGATAGAGTTCCAAATAAAGTAGAAATTGAAATCTGTTCTCAATGGTTAAACGCTGAATTGGAACTAATTCAGCCTAAGTTAGTAATACCGGTTGGTAAGCTTGCGATTAGCCAATATTTAGCGGTCAATAAACTAACTGAAGTTATTGGTAAGGTGCATAAAATAGAGTTAAATGGTATTGCGTTAGATATGATACCGTTACCACATCCGTCTGGGGCTTCTACATGGTTTGTGACCGAACCGGGTAAAAGCTTATTGCAAAAGGCCCTTAAATTAATTGAGCGGCATCCGGTTTGGAAACAACAAATTAGAAAACAATAGTGTTTGCTGTAACTTTTGGTATTTTCAGTTAAATGATATTAGCCCAATTCAATAACTCACAGTATAATAATGTTAAATACAAATTTAATCCCTTATCAGTAGGAGCGTTTTAAAATGTCTATGCGTGGTGCAGGTGGAACATCAGGAGGTGCTGGTAGTTTCTTAATCGGCTTTGTTATGATGTGTGGTGGTGGTTACATGTTATTACAGTCGATTACGGTGAATAGTCGTTTTGGGTTTGGTTCAAACCTATATAATTTTGGAGGTATGGGCGGTGGTTTCAATATCACAGGCGGTACTATTATATTCCCGTTTATCATTGGGGTCGGTATTATTTTTTATAATAGCAAAAACTATATAGGCTGGTTGCTCGCAGCGGGCTCCTTGATAGCATTAATTTTTGGAGTTATTTCAAATATACAGTTTTCAATGCAACGAATGTCGGCATTTGATTTGATTATAATTTTGATCTTATTTGTTGGTGGGATAGGGATGTTTATACGTTCGTTGAAAGATTCAGGATAATTATACTTTATGATAGCTTTGATGTGGCTACTTTTAATTATCCACATGAATTTTAATTTAACACTTAAATAAATATTTTAATGATTGCTGAGCACCTCTTCTGCTAGTGAATATAGTAATATAGACGATTACAGAGGAGAATATAATGACCATTAAAAAAAATAAAATAATAATATCAAGTATCGTTATTATACTTATAGTTGCGCCCATTATTGGATATGTAGTGGAATCCAATAATGGTTTTAAAATACCAAATTCTACGCCAATTTTTTCTGATCGAAAACTCGTTATGGGTATTTTTCCAAGACGCAATTCTGTTAAAACAATTCGAATGTTTAAACCCATTGCCAAACATTTATCAAAACATATTGGTATGAATGTTGAGATTGAAACAGAAAAAGACTTCAGTACTTTTTGGAACAATGTCAAGCTTAAAAAATATGATATCGTTCATTATAATCAATTGCATTATATATTAAGCAATAAAGCTCAGGGTTATTCAATTATTTTAAAAAATCATGAATTTGGATCTGCTTACCTTAGACCTATTATTGCAGTGCGAGAAGATAGTGAAATAAAAACAATTAATGATTTAAAAAATAAAACCATTCATTTTGGTGGTGGACGATTGGCTATGGTTTCACATGTCGCTAACCGGGTTGCTATTCGAGAGCACGGAATAGATGATAATGACTATAACTGGAGTTATGCAAAGAATCCCCCTGCAGCTGCTCATTCTGCTTTTAATTTAACTGCAGATGCCGCTGGTTTGGGTAATGCTGTATTATTGTTTCCAGAAATTAAAAATTCTCTTCATAATCACAAGTTTTTAACAGTTTACAGTGGACCAAAAATGCCACATTTACCGTGGGCTGTTAGTGATAAAATTTCTGATGATTTAGCAATAAAAATTCAATTTGCTTTAATGTCTTTAAATGAAAGTGATGAAGGCGTTAAAATTCTTGGTAATGCCTCGTTAACAAATTTGGCTGTTGCAACGGATAAAGAGTATGATGTGGTTCGTGAAATATACCAGAAATATAAAAAATATAATAAACTGAATAAATAATTTTTATAAATTATTTTCGGAATCTATCGGAAGTTAAGCAATGTTAATATTTTAAATAGTGATGTTGGTTAAACGATAGATTCCGGTTTAAAACACTAGCGAAATGACTAAGTGTTTAATTTTTACAAGTAATACTTTGCTATCTTTGTGGGCGTTAATTTGATAGTTCCCTTAATAAGCTAACATCCAATTTAGCTTTGTCAGCAATTTGTAATGCACGTTTTAATCTTGCCGGTGCTGAACGTCCCATACAATTATGTTCTCGATCACCTTCAATTGCAATAACCATCGCAGTGAGTAATTTTTCTCGATTAAATTTTTGGGAACAGAGGTATTCTTGAATGTCTATAACCTCATTGGCAACTGCACGAGCAAAATCTTGATGTTGATTCCATAATGCCTCAACATTACCTCTGACTCGTAAACCTGCAATATTGGTTGTTAGAATATAAACATTTTTAACAACAAGCTCAAATAATAGCTGTTCATTATTTTCTACGATATGACAGGGAATTGTTAAACTTTGTAAAGCTTGTTTTAGTAAATCTGCTTTAGGACCATAGCAAGGAGAAGATATTAGTACCTTAAAATCTTGCCCGGGTTTTTTTTCAAACCATACTGATATCACTGTGGGTTCTAAAATATCATTAGCTTGCCAATCTTGCGGTAGTAGTTCATTTTGTAATAAACCTAATTTTGTAAGCCATTCTTTGGGTAATGATGTTATCACATTTTGTAAATCATTCTCCGCAACAGATACTAATACTAATTCAGGGTTGGGATTTTGTTTTGCTAGCTCTTGAATATTGGTGTCGCGTAAAACAGGGATAACGGTATAACCGGTTTTTAAAAAACCTCGGGCAAAGACGCTGCCCATTTCACCTGTTCCTAAAATAATAATCGATTTTTGCATATAAAAATTTTACCTATATTGCTTTATGTTTGAGATGTTTTAAACTTTATTTTTTGGTATGATTTTGCCATAGAACTTCTTGACCGTTTTCATAACGAGCTAAAGTTCGAGCTAATACGAAAAGTAAATCCGATAAGCGGTTGATGTAGGCGCGTAAGGTTGAACTAATTTTTTCAGTTTTTGCTAAACGAACAATGACGCGTTCTGCTCGACGACAAACCGTTCGTGCTAGATGACAACAACTTGTTGCTTTACCACCAGCAGGCAAAATAAATTCTTTGAGGGCAGGTAATTTTCCGTTTAACTCATCGAGATCATTTTCTAATTGTTTGATGTGTTCGGTGCTAATGGCATTATGGTCAGGAATACAAAGCTCTCCACCGAGATCAAATAATTCATGTTGTAAGCGTGATAACAGTGTTGAAATTGCATTTGGAATATCGTGTGATAAAACCATACCGATAATGCTATTTAATTCGTCAATAGTCCCAAAAGCCTCAACTCGATCACAATCCTTATCAACTCGGCTACCATCACCAAGCCCAGTACTACCATCGTCACCGGTACGTGTATAAATTTTAGAAAGTCGATTACCCATTTTTTTTATTGTTAATTGATGCTTAATGTTGCAGATTTAGTTATGATAAATGATAGTTTATAAGATGTCAGTAACCGTTAAGTTTATTGATTTGATCGTCTACATAAATAAATTCGCGTAACTCAATGCATTTTATCTGTAATTAAGGTTACTATGTAAGTTAGTACTCGCTTTAAATATAAACAAAATGAAAACACGGATAATTGACTAAATAATCTCCATTTTTGGCCGATGAAGTTACTATGGTAGAGTCTATTTGGATGTTTTTCATCAAAATGAATAATTAAATGCAACGTATTGTAATTTTAAATTCGAAGGGTGGCTGTGGTAAAACCACCATCACGACTAATTTAGCCAGCTATTTTGCTAATGAAGGATACAATACGGCATTGATGGATTACGATCCACAGGGATCGAGTACACATTGGTTAAGTGTGCGGTCTTTAGAAAAAGCGCCAATTCATGGCATTGTTGCTCATGCCAATACTTCAATGGGACAAACCAGCGCATTTCAGCATCGAGTGCCTCACGGTACCGAAAAAGTAATTTTAGATACGCCTGCGGGCATTAATCGAAGCCAACTCATAAAATTAGTCACTCAAGCTGATGCTATCATTATTCCCGTGTTACCGTCGCCCATTGATATTCATGCTGTATCACGATTCATCCAAGAATTGTTGTTGGGGGCGAAAATACGTCAACGCCAAGTTCGAGTTTGTGTTGTAGCCAATCGAATTAAACGACAAACGACGGTCTATAAAGCCCTTAAACGATTTTTAAATACACTTGATATGCCATTTTTAACTGAACTACGTGATTCTCAAAACTACGTTCACGCCTCTGAACGTGGTTTGGGTATTTATGAAATGTGGGATAGTCGAGTGGCGAAAGATAAAGAAGAATGGCAGCCGATGCTGGACTGGTTGGGCGCTGATTCTCAAGCTAACAATAGCTCAACTAACATCACCTAGATAAGCTCGAATTGGTATAAGAAAAAAATTAGTCCAAATTCATCGTTGTGAGGGACTAACCTTGGATTCCAGTTTAAAATTATCGAAATGACATTTGTTTTATAATTCAAGTTAACTAATTTGTTAAGCCAGATTTACTTAACGTAAACTGATTATCGGCCAGTCTCGAGTCTGTGCTAATTCTCGTAATTTATCATCAGGGTCAACCGCAATTGCATTCGTTACTTTCTCTAATAGCGGGAGGTCATTAATGGAATCTGAATAAAACCAGCTATCGGTTAAATCATGTTGTTTGTCAGACAACCAGTCGTGTAAACGTTTGACTTTTCCTTCTTGAAAACAAGGAATACCAGATAATTCACCGGTGAATTCACCATTGATAATTTCGGGTTCGGTTGCAATGATATCATCAACCCCTAAAGCTTGGGCAATAGGCTTGGTGATGAAACTGTTCGTTGCGGTAATAATTAAAATGTAGTCACCTTGAGTTCGATGTTTCTGAAGTAAACTACGGGATGCTTGGGTGATTATCGGTAAGATAATATTTGACATGAATTTTTTATGGATATCATTCAATAGCGTCATTTTATTTTCAGATAATGGTTTTAAGCTAAAGGCGTGAAATTCCAAGATGTCCAAGCTGCCATCTTGATATTGTTCATAAAATAGTCGATTTTGTGCCTGATAGTGCTGTTTATCAACTAGTCCTTGTTCAGATAAAAACACTCCCCACAAATAATCGCTATCTCCCGCTAATAAAGTGTTATCTAGGTCGAAAATCGCTAAACTCACGTTAATTCCTCAAAATTATTCATTATTGACAATATATCTTATTATTGGACTCTTTTGAAACATTTTAATTATATCGTGTAACTTGTTATTTATTCAGCATTTTTGTTGATGTGGTGCTAAAATTTTAGTGGGAATATTTTGTAATAGTTGCCTACTAAGCGTACTATAAGAGACATGAGTCACAAAACACAGATTATAGATAAGCAAGGTTACCGTCATAATGTCGGTATTATTTTGTGTAATCACAAAGATCAGCTACTGTGGGCTCGACGAATTGGAGAAAATGCGTGGCAATTTCCGCAAGGAGGTATTCGCGCAGATGAGAATCTGGAAGCGGCCATGTTTCGAGAGTTAAATGAAGAAATTGGCTTATCATCAGCTGATGTTGAAATAATTGGTTCAACTAATAACTGGTTACATTACAAACTTCCTAAACAATTTGTAGATCATGATCGCAAACCGGTATGTATTGGACAAAAACAGATTTGGTTTATGTTACGCTTGACGGCCGATGAAAAGAAACTGTGTTTAACGAAGTCTAAAAAACCAGAATTTGATGGTTGGTGTTGGATTAATTATTGGGAACCAGTAAACCAAGTTGTATCATTCAAACAAGATGTTTATCAATTAGCACTTAAAGAGCTAGAACCAGCCCTTTATCTTGATAACAATCAACCGCGTCGTATTGCTGCAGTAAACGATTAACATTCAACTGTTTTTCAGTGTTCTTTTCATTTGATTTAAAGATCTTTAACGGTTTTCTTTGAGAGAAAGCAAATAAATTTTACCGTTAGCATTATGATTTGGTAATACATAATAATAAAATTAGTTTTAGCTAATAATAGTTTTAGAATAAATGGCTTTAAATTAAAGCATATATAAATTTTTTTAATACTAATTTTGCAGAGTAAATTGCCACGATGTTAGATACATTAAGACGTATAGTAACCGAGGTTAGTTCAGCGCCAAATCTAGATGAGGCGCTAGTGATTATTGTGCACCGCATTAAACAAGCTATGGCTGCCGAAGCTTGTTCGGTTTTTTTAACGGATTTAATTCAAAACGAACATGTTTTAATGGCTACTGAAGGTTTGAAACCAGAGTCAGTGCTAATGGTCCGAGTTGGTTTTGATCGAGGTTTAGTTAGCCTGATAGCCAAACGTGCCGAACTGCTAAATATTGAAAATGCAAAGCTTCATCCAGAATATTGTTATTTTGAAGAGTCAGGTGAAGATGAGTTTAATGGATTCTTAGGTGTACCTATCATTCACCACAGGAAAGTTCTTGGTGTCATTGTTGTTCAACAATCTGAAGCTAAAAAATTTGAAGAATCAAATGTGACATTACTGGTCACAATCGCAGCGCAATTAGCTGGGGCTATCGCTCATGCTGAAGTTAGTGGCGATATAACCAGTTTCCAAGTTTTAAAAAGTATTGATTCTAGGCCGTTGAATGGTTTACCTGGTGCGAGTGGCGTTGCACTCGGTACTGCCGTTGTGATGTTTAATACAACGGATATCATGAAAATTCCTGACCGACCGGTAGAAAACCCTGAGGAAGATATTAATTTATTTTTGTCTGCTGTACAGAAAGTTAAAAATGACATTACTGATTTATCTAAACGGTTAGAACACGTTATCCCAGCGGAAGACCGGGCATTATTTGATGCTTATAATTTAATGCTAAGCAGTGATACCATGATCGATGCCACGGTTGATAGAATTAATAATGGTAATTGGGTTGAAGGGGCGTGGCGAGAAACAATCGAAGAACACGTTAAAACATTTACTGAAATGGAAGATCCTTATTTACGAGAACGTGCCGATGATGTTCGCGATTTAGGGTTGCGTGTTTTAACACACATAATGGATGATGATGTTGCTAATAAAGACATTCCTGATAATGCCATTCTTGTTGGTGATACAATTTCAGCATCAATGCTGACAGACATCCCGATTGAAAAATTAGTTGGTGTTATATCGTCATCAGGTTCACTAACATCACATGTTGCGATATTAGCACGAGCTATGAATATTCCTGCGGTGATGGGGGTGGTTGATTTACCTATTGCGCTTGTTGATAGAGTGAGTACGATTGTTGATGGTTATAATGGCCGCGTATATTTTTCACCGTCTAATTCAATACAAACCGAATATCGACAGTTAGCTAACGAAGAATTGGAGCTTACTCAAGATCTACAAGAGCTTAGCGGGTTGCCTGCAGAAACTCAGGACGGAGTACGCATACATTTATATGCAAACTCGGGTCTAACTGCCGACATACAACCAATGATAAATTCTGGTGCGGAAGGAATTGGTTTATATCGAACTGAATTTCCGTTTATGGTACGTAATAGTTTTCCAGGTGAAGATGAACAAAATGAAATTTATAAACGTGTATTACAACCGTTTTCACCAAAGCCGGTAACGTTACGCACGTTAGATATTGGTGGTGATAAATCATTACCCTATTTTCCCATTAAAGAAGAAAACCCTTTTTTAGGTTGGCGCGGAATTCGAGTGACTTTGGATCATCCTGAAATATTTTTAGTGCAAGTTCGAGCAATGTTACGAGCAAGCGTTGGCTTAGATAACCTAAGTATTTTATTGCCAATGATTAGTAATTTACATGAGCTTGATGAGGCAAAAGCATTAATCAATCAGGCTTATGAAGAATTACTCGAAGAGGGTGAAGCCATTATTTTTCCAAAAATTGGCGTCATGATTGAAGTACCCTCAGCTATATTTCAAGCGGCAGAATTTGCAAAACGAGTAGATTTTTTATCAATTGGCACAAATGATTTAACCCAGTATATTCTGGCCATTGATAGAAACAATCCTAACGTGGCTGATTTGTACGACCCATTTCATCCTTCGGTGCTTATGGCATTATTACAAATAGTTGATGCCGCCAGAGCAACCAATACACCTGTTAGCGTTTGTGGTGAGTTGGCTGGTGATCCATTAGCAACATTAATTTTACTCGGGATGGAGATGGATAGTCTGAGTATGAGTTCAGCAAGTTTATTGCGTGTTAAGTGGGTTATTCGGAACTTTACGTTATTACAAGCTAAAAAGATTTTACATGAAGCATTATTGCTCCATGAAGCTAAAGAAATACGTGAATATTTAAGAAATATTTTAATAGGATCGGGGTTGGGTGGTTTATTACGAGCAGGTAAGTCTTAAAAAATTCATCTATAATTTTACTACTTTAATCAAATTTGGCTAAGTATTATGTGATGAGCACAACAACCAAAAAAACAAAAGTTAAAAAGAAGAATGTCCAAAATGTTAGTCAAAGTGACAATAAGTTATCACTTAAGAATGTTATGGATATGTTGCTTCAAGATGGCTTAGTTGGAAAGTCTGAATACGACTCGGTAATTTTTCCTGCCAGAAGCACTTCTGTTTTAGATATACATCCAATCGTTTTAATTTCACAGCAAGAATGGATTAGTTCGTTAGATAAAAATCAAGTGCTCGATGCGAATGCGCTAAGCGAGTGGTTAGCAAAACGAGTTGAATTACCTTTTTATCATATCGATCCTTTAAAGATAGACGCCAGTTCAGTCACCCAAGTAATATCACAAGCTTATGCCACTCGGTACAAAATTTTACCCATTCAAGTAACAAAGGAAAAGGTAGTTGTTGCTATTACTGAGCCGTATATAACAAGCTGGCAATCTGAATTACGTCATGTCACGGGAGGCTTAGAAATTGAACGAGTTTTTGCAAACCCAGTAGATGTTTCACGTTATATAGAAGAATTTTATCGACTAAGTGATTCTATTCGTATTGCCTCCGCGAATAAAGACGATGAAATTCCTGGAATTAGTAATTTAGAGCAATTAGTTGAGCTTGGAAAAACCGGGCAACTTGATGCGAATGATCAACATGTTGTACACGTAGTAGATTGGTTATTACAATATGCTTTTGAGCAGCGCGCCAGTGATATTCACATGGAGCCACGCCGTGAATCGGCCAATATTCGTTTTAGAATTGATGGTATTTTGCATTTAGTTTATGAAATGCCAATGCCGGTCATGAACGCTGTCGCAAGTCGTATCAAAGTTCTCGGACGCATGGATATCGTAGAAAAGCGACGACCACAAGATGGCCGCATTAAAATGAAATTACCCGATGGCAAAGAAGTTGAGTTACGACTTTCAACCATGCCAACGGCATTTGGTGAAAAATTTGTAATGCGAATTTTTAATCCTGAGGTTTTAACGAAAGATTTTACTGCGATGGGGTTTGGTGAAAAAGATGTAGCTATTTGGAATGATATGGTTACCCAAGCGCATGGAATTATTTTAGTGACTGGGCCAACAGGTTCCGGTAAAACCACAACTCTATACTCCACATTGCGTCAATTAGCGAGCCCAGATATAAATGTTTGTACGGTAGAAGATCCTATCGAAAACGTTGTTGATGAATTTAATCAAATGCAAATACAACAAAATATTGGATTAGATTTCGCGTCCGGTATCAGAACCTTGTTGCGACAAGATCCTGATATCATCATGGTTGGTGAAATACGTGATAAAGAGACAGCCGAAATGGCCATTCAGTCGGCATTAACAGGTCATTTAGTATTATCAACGTTACATACCAATGACTCTGCTGCTGCGATACCTCGTTTACGTGAAATTGGTATTCCGGCATATTTAATTAATGCCACGTTATTAGGGGTGATGGCTCAGCGTTTAATTCGAACATTGTGCCCTAAATGCAAACAACCAACTGAAATAGACAAAGACTTATGGAAACAACTCACAAAGCCTTATAGCATGAGTGGTAAAGCACATTTTTATAAGCCTGTTGGTTGTAAGGAATGTCGACAAACCGGTTTTTTAGGGCGAATTGGGATATATGAAATGTTAAAAATGTCGAATGATTTACGCCATAAAATAACGCCAAATAGTGATGCTAATGAAATTAGGGCCTTATCAATTAAAGAAGGGAATTCTCAGCTACGTATAGATGGCGCGAGAAAAGTTGCAATGGGAATAACAACCATTGATGAAGTCTTAAAAGTTGTGTCATTGGGGAATGATTAAGTTTTAATAATGATCATACTCTCAGGTTGTTTTTATCAGTTAAAAACTAATTACGTACATAAAATTCATTGTGTATATCATAATCGGTCTAATTTTTTGTAAATATCTGAATTATCAGGCCCTACAACGCTCATTAAATGCACTAGGTTATGGTTCCCCGCTGTGTTCTGTATAACATAATAGAGTCTTAATTGTGATTTAATTCTCAAATGTTAATTATTTTTATTTTAATTAAAAATAATTGGAATAAAGTCAGTGCAAAAACGTTCTATATATAAATATGGAAAAATATAAAATGTTTGGGGACTCTCCTGCTTTTAAACAATATTTACAGGATAATTGGCGAGACTTGTATCGAGTTGCGTATATTTGGACGCATGATAGCGATTTAGCATCGGATCTTGTACAAGAAACTATCGCTCGTTGCTTAAAAAGTCGTAAAAAATTTGAAGATAAAAAATTACTTCGTGCTTGGTTGTTTAGAGTAATGTCAAACTATTGGCATGATCATTTTCGACGAAAAAAGGATACCGTGGATGTCGATACGACAATGCTGTACGCAACCACTAATATTGAAAATGAACATTATCAGTTACAACTAATGAATCAGGTATCACAATCATTTGAAAAACTTAAAATTGAATTTAGAGAGGTTTTATCATTAGTTGTTATTGAAGGAATGAGTTATGAAGATGTTTCAAACATTCTTAATATTCCCATTGGCACAGTCATGAGCCGTGTATCGCGAGCTCGTGCCCAGCTTAAAGACTTGCTTAAAGATATAAAAATTGCGAAAAATAATAGCGATAATGTCTGGAGAATTAAATGACTGATAAAAGTATGATTTCTTTTGATGAGCTTAATTATTTTATTGATAATCAGTTGTTACGAGAGGAGCGTATTAAAATACTCGGTGAACTCAATAAAGATGATGACTTATCAAAAACTTTGTCAGAGTTACAACGTAATGATGAGTTTGTTGTTATGTCGTATAGTGATATACCGGAACCAAGAAATAATCCTTATGTTGCTGCAACGACCAAGACTAAAAAAAATTTTTATGCTATTGCTGCAAGTATGTTGATTTTTTTTAGTGTGATATTAGGGTGGCAAACATCACACTTTATTTCAATAAATAATAAACCGAAAATTATGAATCTTAGCCAGTTAGATAATAATGCTTCTCAATACGATAATGTGTTAATTCATATAAATGACATGGATGATACACGAATCCAAAATGTATTTGAAAAAATTGAAAATTTAGTAAAGTCGAATAAAAAAGTAAATATTGACATTATTGCCAATGAAGAAGGTTTATCGTTGCTAAGGAAAAATTCGCCCTATGCGTCAAAAATAAAATTGTTGGCCAATAAATATTCTAATGTAAAATTTAAAGCATGTGGTATTGCGATGAATATTGCTAAATTAAAAGAAGGAAAAAAAATTATATTACTACCCCAAGCTGAAAAAATACCCGCTGCACTAGATGCAATTTTACAACACTTAAAAGATAACTGGGTCTATTTCAAAGCTTAGATTGTATCAAATTTGTAGAAAAGGACTATTGTAGATATTTTAATTGTGAATCGAATATTTATTTAATAATGGAATAATGTTTATTGTCAAACGTTTATAACATATTACAAATAAACTTATATGGACTAAACTATGATCTATAATCGTCGAAAATTTTTAAATTTGTCTACCAAAATTGCTCTTGCAGGATTTGCTATAAATTCATCAGTTGTATTTTCAAATCCTAGGAATAAAATTAAAGCCATTGCTTTTGATGCTTTTCCAATATTTGATCCACGTCCCATTTTTTCCTTAGTGAAAAAATTGTATCCACAACAAGGGCATCAGTTTACTGTTTTATGGCGAACAAAAATATTTGAATATACTTGGCTGTTAACAGTTTCTGAAAAATATGAAAGTTTTTGGATATGCATTAATAATGCGCTTATCTACACTGCTAAGCAGTTAAATGTTAATCTCAGTGAAGAAAATGAAAAGCTTTTAATGAACGCATTTTTAGAAATTAAAGCTTTTTCCGATGTGAAACCGGTATTATCGAAATTTAAAGCTTCAGGAATTAAGCTAGCATTTTTATCGAACATGACTCAGGCTATGCTAAATCAGGGGATTCAGAATTCTGGGCTTGAAGGTTACTTTGATCATGTATTAAGCACGGATCACGTTAAAAAATTTAAACCTGCACCACAAGCTTACCAAATGGCTGTAGATGCTTTTGGTCTACCTAAAAACGAGATTGCTTTCGCTGCATTTGCAAGCTGGGATGTTGTTGGTGCTAAATGGTTTGGATATCCTACTTTTTGGGTGAATCGATTAAATTTTTCTTCTGAACAGCTTGGGTTAGAACCCGATGGTACGGGGACATCAATGCTTAATTTAGCCGGGTTTGTTGACTCTAAACGTTAAACAAATTGAACTGCTGTAAGAAAGATAATAGCTATTATTTTAGTGTAAACTTGAGCTCAGGGTTACAATATTAAAACCTAAAATAATGCTAATAGTTCTGCTGCTTGGTTGCGTTGCGAACCTTTACAGCTAATAAACCGTCGAACACTGAATTGTTTTATTGCCAATGCACTGCTATAAGATTGCTGTGTAAAACTAGTGTTATGGTTTGAAATTAACACGGGTATACCTTTGTTTGATAATTTTTTCGCCATATCGGCTAATTGAATTTGTTGTGTTTCATTAAAACCACCTGTGCTGTAGCTTGTGAAATTTGCTGATTTTGTTAATGGCACATAAGGTGGGTCACAATATATTACGTCTCCATCACGAGCTTTACTCATTATCTTTGAAAAATCGGAATGTTTGAATATCGCTTTACGAGATTTTTTGTGAAAAAACAGCATTTCTTTTTCTGGGAAATACGGTTTATTATAACGACCGAATGGAACGTTAAATCCACCTTTTTGATTATAGCGACATAAACCATTATAACCATGCCGATTAAAGTATAAAAATAAAATGGCTTTTCTTTCAGGGTTTTTGGTTCGGTTAAATTCTTCTCGATATTTATAATAAACGTCTTCATTATTATTTTTTATTGTAAACATACGGCGACATTTTTTAATAAAATCAGCGCCGTCTTTTTTTAAATAATTATATAGATTTATTAAATCAGGGTTGTTATCGGCAATGATATAACGCGAATAATTGCTGTTTAAAAAAACTGCAGCGGCGCCAGCAAATGGTTCAATGAGTCTTTTTCCTTGAGGTAATATTTCGTTGATGTGAGATAAAACTCGATATTTATTACCCGCCCATTTTAAAAATGGACGATGTTTTTCTATAATATCAAGAGTTTTTATAGTATTTTTTTTCATTTTATGTTTTTAATAAAAATTTTTGAATTACGTTGATAGTTATACAAAGAACGTTTTTTTATGGGTAAATCTTCGAATTCGGCCGTCACAAATTTACGTTCTAAAAACCAATGTGCTGATTGAGTTGTGAGCACATATAGTTTTGTTATTTTATCTTGGTTTGCTTTTCGCTCTATGTAATTTAGTAATGTGTCACCACGGGTTTGGTTTGAATATTGAGGATGTACGGCAAGGCAGGCAAGTTCTGCAATACGTTCATCTGTATAAGGATAATAAGATGCACAAGCCACAATCATGCCGTCACGTTCAGTAACAATAAAATGTTCAATTTCCAACTCAAGTTGTTCACGTGAACGTCGTACTAATATTCCTTGTTGTTCTAGTGGTGCTATTAATTCTAATATGCCGCCAATATCATCTAACCCTGCTTGGCGTGTTCCTTCGAAGCGCTCTGATGTTATTAATGAACCAATGCCATCTCGTGAAAATAACTCTAGCAATAGTGCGCCATCAATATGCCTGTTAATTAAATGACAACGTTTAACGCCAGCATCACAAGCGCTTATCGCACTGCGTAAACAATATTCGATTGGTTTTGAATTAAATTTATTCGAGTTTAAAATTTTCTCTGCTTGTTTTAACGTTAATTCATGTAACAGCGTATTTTCACTATCGATTATTCCATCGACATTTGTTAAATAAATTAATTTTTCAGCTTGAAGTGATTTAGCAACAGCCATTGCAACATCTTCAGCATGTAAGTTGAATACTTCTCCTGTCGGGGAGTAGCCCAAAGGTGAAATTAATACCATGGTATTTTTAACCAGATGACTCCGAATTGCTTCCTTGTCTATGTTTCTAACGATACCGGTATGCGCGAAATCAATGCCATTTTGTATACCGAGAGGACGTGCGGTGATCATATTTCCGGATACCACTCTTATCAAAGCACCATGCATGGGTGAGTTTGCTAGGCCCATCGATAATTGCGCTTCAATTTCTACTCGACTACTGCCAATGGCCTCAATAACACTTGGAAGCGCGGCATCATCTGTGATACGCATATTATTTTCATACTGGCATTGGATATTTTGTTGTTGTAATCGTTTTTCTATCTGAGGACGAGCGCCATGAACTAGCACTAACTGCACACCGAGGCTATTTAATAAGGCTATATCGTGTACTAATGTTGAAAATTGTTCATCCACTAACATTTCACCACCAAAGCTGATGACAAAAGTTTGATCTCGAAAGGCGTGTATATACGGCGCGGAACTTCTAAACCACGATACAAATTTGGGATTGCTGATATTGTTGGTGTTGTTCACTGTATTCTGTCTATCAAAATGAATTTATGAGCAAAATATTCATAATACCTTTGAATTTGCTATAAGTATCGCAGATAAGATCCTGATATGACAGTAATTTTTGTAATTAAAAGTGTCAAAAAATAATCACTTTTTGTCATTTGCCCCGTTTAATGCGAATAGTGGTGTCCGTGGTGGTTTATACGGCGATGGCTCCGATAATGGGGATAATAGTATAACGAGTCGCTATACCAATAATAATAGTTGTCGTTGTAATAGGGATTGTAATCATAGTAGCTGCGTGTTGGCCATAGCAGGTGTTTTTCAACGGTGATAACGGGAAATTCATAATCAAATTCGCCTACTTTACCTTGTTTGATGCCATCTAGTTTTCCAATAATCGTAATTTCACGATTTTTTGTATAGGTATTTGGTTCGATAAAATTGCTGAAGTTGGCAATGAAACGTCGGGTTCCTTCTCGGCCATAATAAATGGGGCGTGCCTGATTATCGAGTGGATAACCTAAGATAATGATTTGTGAGAAATCTTTTTTGTTAATCGTTTCTAATATTGTACCACCCCAACGAACTGTATGTCCTAAAGCCGATTCTAAATCAGCTTGTTCTAGTGGCGTTAATGCTTGGGCCTTATCAATTTGGAGAATTAAAGGCGGCTTAGTTGCTGCGCACGACGTTAGCATTAAAGCAGTTAGAACAATGATGATTTTATTTAGTTTGACCATATAGGCTTCGACCTCAAGTTAATGCAGAGGTTGCGTTTGAACACAAAATTTTTCAATTAAATTCTTTAAAAGCGACACAGTTGGCTTTAACGATGCTGTATCAATATATTCATCGGGCTGGTGAGCTTGTGCGATGTTTCCGGGGCCTAAAATAACGGTATCAATGCCCATTGAGTTAAAATAAGGTGCTTCTGTGCAATAAGCTGCCGTTTCTGCGTGACTCCCCGTTAACTGCTCTGCGATTTTGATAATTTCAGAGTTAGTTGCTGTTAACATGGGTTCGGTGCCATGAATCAACGGTTTTATATCAATTTGATAATTACTAGAGTCAACCACTTTTGAAACTCGGGCTGCCAGCTCTTCGCGACATTCAATTAAACTCATTCCGGGTAGTGGCCGTAAATCAATTTGCAACTCGCATTCACCACAAATTCGGTTTGGGTTATCACCACCATGAATATGTCCAAAATTTAGTGTTGGAACAGGAACTAGAAATCGAGCATCATAATTAGTGGCTTGTAATTCTTCTCGCCATTTTTTTATTTCGTGCATAACATCCATCATTGCTTCCATGGCATTAAAACCATATGCCGGGTTACTTGAATGTCCCGAGCGTCCGATTATGGAAATAGATTCCATAATAATGCCTTTATGTGCGTGGATGGGCTTGAGGTTAGTTGGTTCGCCAACAACAGCAAAACGAGCATTTGGACGTTTTAGTCTAACTAAATCTCGTGCACCAGACAT
>VAPL010124479.1_pt1 | contig 17477 bp, 17 predicted proteins | sample 3395061 | NCBI WGS metagenome assembly VAPL01 (sample SAMN08290444, study PRJNA428436) | hydrothermal vent metagenome | isolation source: Deep-sea hydrothermal vent chimney 2 | place: Pacific Ocean: Juan De Fuca Ridge | depth 2182 m m | reverse complement strand
GCCACCACCCATTCCACCACAACAATAACCTGTGGTAGCACCAGAATTTCCCGATGTTGCGTAGTCAGTGTAATTATGACATTTAAAACAAAGATCACTCGGGCTACCTGTGCCAGTGGTTGAACTCCAGTTTCCTTTTAAAATAAAATTATTACTGGATCCATGAGGCCCCCAAGGTTGGCCATTTTCGCCACCATTGGGGACCACCGTGCCTGCAGCAGTATCCGAACCATGGCAATCCGAACAGTACATCGTTTGATTACCAATATCTGCTGCATTATTCCATGGCGCTAACCAATTGCTTGCATCAGCACTAACTTTTTCAGCTAATGTCCGACCCGTCTTCGCCATAACAGGATGCCACGATCGATGATTATTATTAGCAAATGCAGCAGCCGCTCCCGAAGGCGATGTACTTGTGCCTTCTCCAGCGTGACCAATTGGAGCTTGAATTTCCATTGCTTGATTGGTATACCGACTGACGCCATTACTTTGAGAAAAAGGTGTATTGCCTCCAGTATCACCTAAAAATGGTGGTGTCGTACCATAAGCAAAATCAGAATGACATTTTAAACAAATTTGATATTCTCGAGTTAAATAATTATTTGTCACAGCCGGGTTCGCACCACTGCCACCATCACCCGATTTAATAGTATAAAGTAACGGTAAATTAGTCGGATCAAAAATTTCAGAACCATAAGAAGGTTCAACTCCCCATGAACCCCGCAACACACCCGATGCAATATTACTATGAGCGGGCGTATGGTTATGAGTTCCGGCAATAGTGTCTCCGGTATTATTAAATAATCGGTTTCTGGTAAGCCGATGCGGATTATGACAATCCGTACATTCCACATGTCGATTACTATTATTTAGTTTACTTTTGTCTTCTAATAAATCAGCATTTTGTATATCGTGAGTTTCACTCGTTAACCGTTGATCATTTGTTGTAATCGGCATATGCGTTAAGCTACTAACAAAATCAGTTTTAATGTCAGGCACTTCTGAACCAGCTCCACCCTGACTGTTTAAAACGCCGCCATCAACTGAATGACAGGTATAACAAGTCTCTTCTTGAGCTGCATTGCCACCGGTTTTAGGACGTGACAAACTATCAGTGCCTTCTCTCAATAAACGACGAGAACCTTGCACTGTATGCGTATCATGGCAATTTAAACAAGCCGCTTGCCAAACGGGTAAGTTTACTGGAAATTCACGTTGATTCGCAGCCGTAAAACTATAACTTTCATTCGCAACAGCCGGATTAGCATGGGCCGAGCTAGACCAAGCTTGGCCTAATTTGTTATGACATGACAGACAAATAATATCAGTGTTCGCATTAAAATTTCCCCCAGAAGGTATACCTTCTTGAAAACGATTCAAGCGTAAAAATTTAATATTTTTAGCAGGATCAGCATCGCGTATATGAGGATCATGACAACTCGTGCATTGCACTTTATCTTTTTCCAACGGCACTAAAGGGGTATTACCTCTAGTTCGATTTCCAATGTAACTTTCAACTGTTGGATCACGTAATTCACCATCAACCGTCGCTAATGCACTATTATAAGTAAATGAAATTGGATGATCATTACTTAAATCAACACCTAGCTTACGCGTAAAACCTGTGTTATCACCCGTCCCAGATGGCATAACGCCACCTGCACCAGTACCTTGCAAATCAATAGTAACATCTGCCTGAGCATTTACCACATTAACAGAACCCAGAGCAATCGTGCCATCATGACAAGATAAACATAATTTTGAGCTACCACCAGGCGTTGCGGATATATCATTCGCATTAATCGAACTGGAAGTATAAGGAGTATAAGTTGCACCGGATGCTTTACGATTCCATAACGGCGCTGCAGGAATATTTTCTGCATGATGTGGCGTATGACAAAATACACAAACCTGAGTCTCACTTGTAGCTTTAACTGCACCAGAACTTGATGTTGAAAAATTATGTTTAGTGCTAGCAATATCGGATATTCGTGCAGCAACAGTGATTTCAGAAACCACCAGTAATAACAACAAACTAGTCAGACTCAATAAACCATGTAACCGACTTTTTGTCTTTTGAAAAATAAACATCAATTAATTTCCACCTAAATACTGAAATATAGACACCCGAGCATTGAGCATATCAGATACAAAAACGCGATCAGAACTATCAATCCAAACTGCTGTTGGTTGAGAAAATTGCCCAGCACCTTTCCCCGAACCACCAATAGACAACAGAAACTCACCAGCAGGATTAAAAACCAACAAATAATCATAAAAACTTTCAGTAACATAAATGTTACCTTGCGAATCTACCGCAATACCCTTAGGTCGTGAAAAATTTCCAATATACAATCCACGTTTTCCAATGCTATTAATTATTTCACCATCAGAATTAAAAATTTGAATACGCGCATTTAAAGAATCCGCTACATATAATTTATTATTTTTGTAGCTCAAAAATGTTGGCCTATTAAACTCACCTAAAGCAGAACCACGTTGACCAAAAGTTTTTAACAAACTTCCTTGGCTGTTATATATTTTGATATTATCACTTCCAGTATCTGATACAAAAATACGTTTAGTTGATTTATCATAGGCAATACCCGTTGGACGTTTTAATTCGTCATCGCCAAAACTGGTTAATAACTGCCCATTATTATTTAAAACAAAAATTTTTGCCTTTACCGAATCAGTTATCATAATGCGGTCTTCTACCATTGCAATCCCAATAGGACTGCTAAAAGGTAAACCAAAATTTACTTCATCCCAAATAAAAAACTCAGATTTCTTTTCATCAAAAGCAAAAATCGCTCGACGACCAGCATCAACCACATAAACACGACCGTTTTTATCGACCACCCCCTGCTGAGGACGTAATAGATCAACTTTAGCCTTGCTGGAATTGTCGAGCCCTACAATAGCAGAAAAAAATCGTGAGACAACGCCATTAATTTCTTGATCACCCTGACGTTTATTTGATTCACCACGAAGATCACCAATATACAAATAGCGCGCTTTTTGTGGTGCTGCTGGCCATACTATTTTATTTTTTAAAGCCGAATCAAAAGCCGGATGAGATGGCATTGAAAAATACAATTTATCAGATGTTGACGAACAAGAATACAACCAGAATGTCGCAAAAAAAATAACACTGTATAATATAACTTTATTATGATTTACCACCGTCCGGGCCCTGATGTTTGATTACTGCCAGTAATACCGCTTTTCAACCCCGGTTTACCCGAATGGCATAAGCTACAATTTTCAATTGACCAGGCAATTTGGCCATTATGACACATACCACAATACATACCATCTAATATATCAATCATATTAATATCATTACTACCGGCACGCATTTTAAAGCCAAGTTCAAAATGGCAAACCTTACATCGAAATCGTATGCGATGAAACCAATGAGGAAAAATAACAGGCCGCATATCATTTTTTTCCGCATTTCTATTTAAAATTACATCCGCGTATTCCGCAACAGCTGGTGCGCTTATTAAAAAAATAAATGAAAAAAGTAGGAAAATACGAATTTTTTTATTAACTAATTTTAAATAATCAAAATATTTCATATGGGGTTAATTATTTTCGTTCAGGTTGCGCACCAACCTTTCCCTTAAATGTATTACGAGGCACGCTATGACAACGCAAACACTCTGTTAAAGGAAAAGAAACTGCTCCATGACAACGACCACAATAACGACCATTTAAAATATCAAACATATTAATGGGGTTTGCCCCTACCTTTTTCTTAAAAATAGCATCATGACAATTACTGCAATCTAACCACTCAGTATGAGGTTTATGAGGAAAACGCACCATCGGCATTTCACCGGTATTTTCTAAAATAATGTCCATATCCAACACTTCTACCTTAGTATCAGGGTAGATATTGCTTCTAGGTGTAATATAGTTTTCCCTTAATGCTGCTACCCACGATACCATATTTCCAGTATTATCAGGAGGTAATTGTAGCAATGCTTCACCAGGTTCCTGCAAAAGCGTTAATGCTGGATTGTCAGGATCATGCAACCCATCATCTTTTAAAAGTTTCCATGTTTGTTTAGCGGCATACAAGAAACTACTAAATGAAATTAAAAAAAATATTATTAGGTATTTATTTTTCATAAAAAATATTAACCAGGAATATAAACGCCAGCACTACGAATTGCCCGCACAAGTTGTTTAGTCGATTTTTCAAGCAAACTAATCGCTTCTTTAAATTCTTTACCCACTGCAGCAGTTTCTGCCTGTGCTTTTAGCAAGGCAGCTTGAGTGGTAAATTTTAAAACTGTCTTTTGAATATAATCAGAACTATTTTTTTCACCCAATAATAATTTTATCAACATTTTATGAGTATTATATCTATCTAATTCGTATTTATATTCATCTTCCGGCGTAGCAAAATTTAAACTTCTAACCAATGTTTGGCCACCGCGCAATAATTCAATAGATGACTGTAATAAAGCATAAGCCTTGTCTAATTCAATTTTTGCAGACTGATATTTACCTAATTGCTCCAACTTAGCAGACATAGTAAATATTTTATCCAATTGTGCATTAAGCTTTTCTTGTCCAGTCGTATTTTTTTCAGCTGATATTCGGTTTAAAGCTTTTCTAAGAGCATAGACTGTTTTTTTACGATTATCATAATCCTGTTTTTTCTTAACAGTACTTAATTCCTGTGGGCTAGCCAAACGAATAGTGCTAAACATTTTTTTAGCCGATTTATCCAACAACGCCGAACCTTGTTTGATATTACCCAAAGAGAATTGAACACTAGCGTCGTCTAATAAATCTTTAGCCTCCTGATATGATTTTTTAACTTTAGGATCATTGCTTTTTTTAACTTGCTTTGAACCTGATGATTCATTAATTAGCTTGCTAATAAAGGCTCCACGAGGATCTTCAGATATTTTAGCCGAGACACTTGTTTCACTATAAATACTAAAAATTAAAATCAACCCAATAACATATATATTTGAACTTACCATAACAATTTTCGACCTAAGGTCTAACTCCCATAATTTTTAATGTTCCAGATAAATTCTTTATTGATTTATCTAAAGCAATAACTGCACTCTCATGCCGACTATTTTTTTCCAACACTAAAGCTTTTTCTATTCCCACTTTAGATTCCTTAACATAAGAATTGATCAAATTCATTTTATCCTTGTTAAAGGTATTATTTTCCAATATATTATTAACTAACTCAAGATAATGAGAACTGCGCTTCAACATATAACTAAATTCTTCTTCTGGCGTGTCAAAAAACAAATCATAAACAACGGTGCTTTCATGTTTTAATGTTACCAATAATTGAGTTTTTAATTTATACGCTTTATCCAAATACTGATTGGCCATAACATAATCATCATTTCTTGAAGAAGCCGTAGCCTGTTCTACTAATTGATTGATCTTATCTGTATTAACTTTTAAAAATTTAGTTTCAGACTCTGATAAATCAGACCACTTAGGCATAATGAAAAATTCAACTTTTTTAGTGTTTTCAATATACATGTTACGTTCAAGCTTTTTCTGGTTAAGCATTCGTGAAACATTAGACAAATCTCTTATAACGGAATCAATTACAGCATTAGCCTCAATCCACTTTTTTTCTTTTATCTTGGTTTCAACTAAACCAAAATTAAATACCGCCGCATCAAACAACGATTTAAGTTCTTTATTTTTACTTAATTTAATTCGACGTTTAATTGGTGAATGGTTGAGTAAGTAACTTGCCATTCTAAACTTACTACTAAGCTGTTTATTCTCACCAATAATGTCTTTAGAAAAAATATCGTCCATTATCTCAGCTCCCACCTCATAGGAGCTAAGCATAATTAACAACATCGTAAAAAAAGAAATAAAATAGTTCATGATTTATAATTTATTTTTTAACTGATTTAATTTTTTTCTTCTGTGAATGACATCGACGGCATTCAGACACCGGAAAAGCCACCTTACCATGACAAACACCACACTTTTGGCCTAATAAAATCGCTGCCATGCTAATCTGATTAGCACCTTTTTGCGGTATAAAAATTGCCGGATGACAGTTTGAACAATCCAACCATTGAGTATGTTGTTTATGAGGATAAACAACATTAGGCATTGAACCTTTAACTTCACGAACAATATTTAAATCCATTATTACCGGTAACGCATCAGGATCTAATCGGTCATTACGCGGTGTTATATCACCTTTTGCTAACGACTTTACCCAATCCACACGATTACCCGATTTTGATTTTGGTAAGGAAGCAAAAGCTGCTTTTGGTGTTTGCAACATTTCCGTTCCAGGGTTTGTTGCATCATGAATACCATCTTTCATCGGTGGCGGGTTCCATGCAGAAGCTGGTTTCATTAAGCGGTTAAACTTGTTTATGTTTTTATAGGATTTTGCTTTAGAAGAAACTTTGGTTTTTTTAGCTTTCGATTTTTTCTTTTTAGCAACGTTTTTTCCTGCTTGTGTCGCATATTTTTTAAAACCAGACTCGCTAAGCATATATGCAATCGCACGTTTAATCTCTTCATTTTTTAAACCAGAATTTCCACCCTTAGCAGGCATATTTTTAAAGCCGTTTGTGGCATTTTTCTGAAGTACTTTAAACCCTTTTGATTCCACTTTACTCCAGTCGGATTTTGAACCCATTTTAGGTGAATTTAATACACCCGTTCCATGACAACCAACACAGACGCTGTCATAGACTTGTTTACCCGATTTTAATTCTTTTGCAAAACTAATTTGTGTAAATAAAAAACAAGATACAACTAAAACAAAATACTCAAGCGTTGAAAAATTTAATTTTTTTGTTTTCATTTTTTACTACCACCTTTTTTTACATCAGGCTTATTTTTTTTGTACTTGTTTTTTTTCGCCGTCGTTAATAGTTTTGAAATTGTACTTTCATGAACCTGAGTTGGTGTTCCTGGTTTTGCAGAATGACATAAGATACAATTTTCTACCGACCATGCAACTTCACCATTATGACAAGCGCCACAATATTCACCATCGATTATTTTAAGCATGTTAATTTTATTACCGCCGGCTTTAAATTTAAACCCAAGATCAGCATGACAGACCTTGCACCGAAAACGTATCCGATGAAACCAATGCGGAAATATTACGGGTCTCATGCCCGCATCATCTGAATAATTATTAATAACCACATCGCCATATTCAGCATTAGCCGTAACCGAATACAACATAACTATTGATGATATTAATAGCAAAAACAAAACTTTAATTTTCATATATATCTTTCTCCAACATCTTTAAAATAATCAAATGATTATAAATCACCAAACCTTCTTGTTATTTGAAGCTTTAGCACACGATCGTATTGACTAGCATTTTTCACATAGTCTAAACTAACACGCGTTTCTAATAATCCAATACGGTAAACCATTTCATTACGCCATATATTATCTTTATATGAGCCATATCTAGATGATGTTAATTCATCACCATCATTTACTTTATTGCTAATTCGTAATTCTGACTTAAAACTCAAACCTAATACATTTAAGAAATGAGTATTGTTATAACTTATTTGGCCATTAGTATATTGTGTGTTCGTAGTTTTTTGGTCTGTAGTATTTTGGCTTTTTTGCAGCGTTATATTTGCAAGCAAAAAGGTATTCCTACTAAGTCTGTAATTATTAAAATACTGTAAATTGATTAATTGAAAAGAACTATTTTCAAAACTCATATTACGAATATCAGTAAATATAAAACGAAGTGATGAATTGCTACTGAAATTTGACTCTGACCAGCTTGCTGTCACTGAATGGTTTAATAAGCTGGAATTCTCTCGACTACTCTTCATCTCATATACTACTGATTGATTAAACGTAGATTGAATTTTTACCTTTTTAGTTAAAACAACTTCTTTTGATAACGAATGACCTAACTGATTCTTAAAAAATTTTTCTGTTTCTGTGGTATTACCATGCTGACGGTTTAAGTTAGTTGAAGCATACCAATTATAATAACCGATTGAATTATCAATCGAACCCGAATTATAGGTGGCTCCAACAGACTCTGAGCCAATAAATTGCTCTGATGTGTCACTTGTCAGACGAGTTCCATTAAGCGATTCAGTAAAAGTAACTCGAGGCGAATAATTATATATCAACCCCTGATTCACGTTTATGGTTGCACGTTGATTTTCTTTGATTACATTTGGCGCTAAGTTTAAATCATATTGTTGATACTTTTGTTCTAAGTCAGAAACTCGTAGACTCGCGGTAATATTTAAGTTTGAATCCTTACCTGGACGCCATAACAAGAAACTTGATAGTTGATCATTACGAGTATCATTTGAGTTGGTAATAAAATCACTATGACTTTGGGTTGTTGAAACAGTGCTTTCTAATGTTAAATTACTTTTATTCGCATAAGCATGACGAGCCGTTATGGCATAATTTACAGCATCATCTCGTGTCGGCTTTTCAATTCTACTATAATCAACATTGCCGTATAAAACAGAATTCGTCATTTTATAACGTGCTTTTAAATCAAGTAAATCATTAGTAAAACTCTCTTGATCGATATCTTCTCGTTCAGTGCGTTCAACTTTAGCACTGTAATATTGTCGGCCATCTAAACTAATATATTGCTGACGAACGCCAATGACTGTATTAACAATGTTTCGAGCAAACAATTCGTCATAGCGTTCATTGTTAGTTTTCTCAACATAAAACAATAAAGGAAATCGGCTGCTAGGAAATAAATTTAAACGAAACTTGCCACGAAGATATTTGTTATCAACATTGACTTGATCGCTATTCTCTCTATTATCCGTCGTTATAGATAAGTTACCATCAACTAATGCAAACCATGGTTTCCAAATGTAACTGCTAGCATTTATTGTCGAGACAAATAAAGTATCAATAGCTTTATCTGAGCCAGCATTAAAATCACGCTCACGATATACTGCAGTTAAATCACCCCAAACCCGAACTGGAGCAGCCTCTGCTTTATTGATAGTTTGATAATTTATACTCATAAGCACAATGAAAAAATTTATTTTCCATGGATGTAAATATCGATCTGTATACACAATTACTTTTCAATTAATTTTTGGATATTTGATTTTTAAGCACTGCATATAACTCTTCATTTAAATAAATATCAGCCGATTTTTTAAGTTCCGTTAAATATTTAGTCCATGCTTGCTTTTGTAAATCACGATAAAGTAGTCCTGAAGCTCGTGCTTTAACATTTAAAAAAGGTTGTAACTTTTCTGGATGAATCGCATTTATTTTAAATATCGAAATACCTTCTAGCACTCGAACAGGCTGACTTAATTCCATTTTTTTCAAATTCCAAACTGCTTTTCGAGCGGCTCCTTCAAGCATTCCTTGATGTATATAACCTAAATCGCCACCATTAACAGCACTAACATGTGCTGAATATTTTTTTGCTAATAAAACAAAATCATCACCATTTTTGATTTTTTTAATAAGTTTATTAGCGGCCTTTAGTGCCTCTTGCCATGTTTTTTCTGGTGAAGAAGGGGGCACCGATAGCAGTATTAAGGACAGCCAAATACGTTTAGGTTCGGTAAATTTTTTAGGGTGTTGTTTATAAAAATTTTTGACTGATTCTAAATCTGGCTTACTTATGTTTTTGATCTTAATAAGCATTTGTTCAATTAAATTTTGACGTTCTAAACGCTGCACTAACAATAATATATTTTTTTCTTTTTGCTTTTGCCACTCATTATTATTAAGGTATTTTTTATTATACTCAGCAAACCCTGCTTGGATTTTTTTTGTTTCAGGTTTTAATCCCAATGCCAAGGCCTGCTGATAAACCAATTCTTGCTCAATAATATCTTTACTTACTTGCCGTTGGAAACGTTGCAACTCCTTTTGAGGCACTTCGCCATGATAATATTTATAACGAACGGCCTGACTAAAAATCAGTTTAAATTCATCATAACTAATAACACGATGATTTATGCGAGCAAAAATATTATTTTCAACACTTGCAGAAGCATTACTTAAAAACAGTAACGATAAAAATGCTACTGTTGGCAAAATCCAATAAGGTTTATTTAACTGCAAAATTTCCATATCTAAAATACCTTGATAATCACTTAAACAACACTCTTAGCTAGCGACACAAATAGAGTTAAACTAGTTACAGCCTATTTCGTTTTGCTGCCTGCTACTTGGTGTGACAAGCAAGACACAGTCCACTTCCTGCATTTGATACACGTAAAAAAGTACTGTTCTCAGTGTGTGGATCATGGCAGCTAGCACATTCGACAAATGGTTGGCTTGCACCACCATCAATCGCGGCGATTGAACGAGTATAAAGCTGCATATCTGTTTTTTGTCGTGTACCGTTTGGAGTTACTTCAGTATCAACCCACCATATGGTATTGCCATTAATCGTAGCGCTATTCGGAGCAATAAAATCGGTATCGTTGGTTACTGCTGCAGGTGCATTTGTAGTAATACCGCCACCACCATACTGGATACCGACAGGGTGATCATTCGATAAATCTTGCCCAATCAGCGCGATGCCTTGCGGAGAAGAATTTCCGGTCCAAACACCGGCGGTATAAGACGGCACGATAGCACCAGAACCGGGTGCATTTAAAACGGAGTCCATCGCTTGTGTTCCGTCATGACATGATAAACAGGCGATAGAGACTGAACCAACCGGTGCAGTTGCACCATCTAAACTGCTGGTTCCTAAACTATCATAAGTTGTATAGGAAGCTGGAGCTGCCAGCGTTTTGTTCCACAAAGGAACCGATGCAGAGTTATCACCACCATGGGGGGTATGACAAAATACGCATATTTCCGCAGTTCCACTATATGTATTTTGGCCAATACCGGTTGTCCCTAAGTTGTGGAGCGTATTTGATATAGCTGCGTGCGCTGTAGCGCTTGATAAAAGCAAAGTAATTATCAAAGAAAGCTTCTTTAATGCGATATCTCGATTTTTATCTGTCATTGTAATCCCTTATTTAGCTTATTATTATATTCTCACATAATACTATAATACGACTAAAGGTGGATCAAAATATCTCGGTTACTTGGCGGGTAATTGATCTCAATCACTTCCAAACAATGTTTGAAAAATTGACGAAATAATTAAAATGACAAAACATAATTGAACGTTGTTATTACGATACCAGTAGATTAAATTTCACCCACTGCGATATTCAAAAAAATAACTTCAGATTACAATAGCTCATTTTCGTAAAGCAAAAAAACCTTGATCTTCTGCAATAGAGGCCGGTCGAAATATATCAACCTTTCTAAAGTACTGATCAACCATATAAACACGGCCATCTTCATCTACCGCTAATCCTGCGGGTAACATAAAATTTCCAAAACCAGGCTGGCTGTTTCGAGTTCCAACAGCCAGTAATAGCGCTCCTTTGGCATTAAATATCTGGAAATTGCCAAAAGCAGTATCAACGATATAAATATTACCTTGCTTATCAGAACCAATACCTTTTGGTCGAGAGAACTGACCGCTGCGACGACCTATGCCACCAAAAGTGCGTAAGTATTTACCTTCTTGAGTGAAAACTTGAATACGAAAGTTTCCTCCATCAACAACATACAAATTACCATCCGCTGCGATAGTAGCTTCCCTTGGTAAATTAAGCTCACCCTTACCACTCCCACGTTTTGAAATAGTGTACAAAAACACTCCAGTTTGTGCATCAAACACCACCACTCGATGCCAATCACTTTTTACCCCTCCGGTATCAACCACAAATAATTTTGTGCCTTCGGGATTAACCGTTAAACCGGCAGGCCGACTAAATTGTTCCGGTTTTCCAATTGTACGTAAGTAATTACCATCACGATCATAAACAATGACATGCTTCATGCTCGCATCACAGACATACAAGTTACCATTTAAATCAACATCTAAGCCCATTGGTTTAAACAACTCACCCGGAGCATTGGTGCCAATTTCAAGATACTTTCCAGCGGGTTTATCAAAGACCATCACCATACGCCGTAGCGTATCCGACACAAATACCCGGCCCCGATGAACAGCCACCGCAAACGGTTTGCCCATGCCAATTCCGGTTTTTACTTGTCCGGTTAAAAATCGTTTAAAAGAAGCATTATCATCTTCTTGCACAACATCAGCACTACTCGTTAAACTTTCTTGAAAATACAACCGAGCTTCATTCGGTGCTGGCGGGTATACCGGTTTTACAATTTCAGGTAATACTGGTTTACTGCCACAAGCACTGAGCGTCAACAACGCAAGTAGAATAAATAATGTTGAAAAAAAATTAATTGCTTTAATGTTACTTTGATTATGTTCTAACATTTCCCCTACCACTAAAATGAGTTGTTTTAATGCAAGCCATTAAAACCGATTACAAGTACAATAGCAGTATACATTTTTAACATTAGAATTGCTGTGCCATCAAGTCAGTAATTTATAAAATAACAGCACAGTATTTAATTTAAAACATTTAGATGATAATATAGGCAAGTTAATGCACGTAAACTTTAAAATATATAAAACCATCGCACAGCATTATTTACGCGGGTTGATCTCAACAACAGTAATAACGTATATCAATTTGAAGCGTTTAAACCTACTGCTATTTATCGCTCTCATCGGAATCAATCAACTTGCGAATGCCGCAGATATTAATCCAGCTAAGCTCTACCAACATTATTGTTCGGTCTGTCACGGTGATCGTGGTGATGGCAACAGTCATGCAAAACAAGGTCTAATACCACCACCTCGTGATTTCACCAGCCCAAAATCTGCTATTGAATTAAATCAAAAACGAATGATACACGCCATTAAAGAAGGTGTGCCCGGCACGGCAATGGTTGCTTGGAAGTCTAACTTGTCTGAATCACAAATTAGTGCTTTAGCAAATTACATCCAACACACTTTTTTACGCGCAGCCACAGTCGCTAGTGCAACGCAAGGCAGCCAACTATATGCCGATTATTGTTCCGTATGTCATGGTGATACCGGTAAAGGCGCTGTTTGGGCAACGGCCGGATTACGCCCTAAGCCAGTAGATTTTACCGATACTAACAAGCAAGCAAAATTAAGCCGCAACCGAATGATCAAATCGGTCGCTTATGGTCGCGCAGAAACGGCAATGACCGCTTGGAAAGGGCGTTTAACCGACACACAAATTGCAACCGTGGTTGATTATGTTATAAAAACTTTTATGACCGATAAAAAAATACTCAGTCATAACACATCACCAGCAACAGTAAAAAATACCAAAGCCGATATGACACTAGCATTGCCAAATAATCTTAAAGGAAATGTAAAACGCGGTGCCGCACTCTATCAGCTTAATTGTAGCGCTTGCCATGGTAGTACTGGTGATGGTCGTGGTCCACGAGCCTATTTTATCAATCCCAAACCAAGAAATTTTTTGCATACTGCATCACGTGCTAGTTTTAATCGCCCAATACTTTACCAAGCAATTAAAAAAGGTAAATTACGCACCGAAATGCCTGCGTGGCAAACCGTTTTTAATGAACAGCAAATTGCCGATGTGAGTGAATATGTATTTAAACAATTTATTCAAACAAAATAACTGGCAACTCCATCCAGTAAAAAGTCAAACTTTCTTGACTTGGATCAACTTGTTACTCATTGTGCTTTTTTTTACGCCGTCCGCAGCTCAATCACAGGTTAGTAGTAACAACTCGCGCACGCATGAGCAAGGACGTGAAATTTATAATTACCGTTGTTATTTTTGTCATGGTTATTCTGGCGATGCAAAAACCCTAACCTCGAGTTACGTATCGCCAGCACCTCGAAATTTTAAACAAACTAAATTAAGCGATTTATCACGCAAAAAAATGCTGTATGTTGTCACTAATGGCAAACCGGACACCGCCATGACGGCTTTTTCCAGAGTATTAAATTCAAACGAAATTTCCAGTGTGGTTGATTTTATACGAACAGAGTTTATGCAAAACAAACAAAGCAACAGCCGCTACCATACCACTGAAAATGGTTGGCCAAACCACCAACGCTATGCCTCGGCCTTTCCTTTTGCCACCGGAAAAATCGCCTTAGACAGCGCGTGGTCAAAGCTCAGCCCGAAACAAATGGCAGGAAAACGCTTGTATTTAACCAGTTGCATTAGTTGCCACGATCGTGCCAAGGTTAATAACGAAGGTGATATCTGGAAAAAACAGTCCATTTCCTATCCGCGAAATAACTACTCTCACACCAAAATTGATGCCGTCAGCTCGGCCAGCATTTATGCAAAACACGACATATCACCCAACATAAAACAACTATCCAATCCAGCCAAATACGGTAAAAAAATTTGGTTGGATAATTGCGCATTTTGCCATGCAGCGGACGGTAGCGGACAAAACTGGATTGGCAGTTTTCTCGAACCAAATCCACGCGACTTACGCCAAGCAACATTTATGAAAAACATGACTCGAGAAAAATTGCGTTTACGGATTAAAAATGGTCTAAAAAACACCTCAATGCCCGCTTGGAAAAACGTGCTCAGCAACGAACAGATCGAACAAATTATTAGTTACATTTCAGAAGCTTTTCACCCAATACAATAAAATCACCAAAATGAGTGCTTAAAACATCTGAAAATACAATCTCGGATATTATATGTCGTTACTTTATGAAATAATAGGATATTGTTGCTCTACCAATTTTCAATTAATTTAAACTAAATACAAAAAACTTAAAATGCAAAACACAAAACCAACCATTTATTTTTTTTTATTATTCGTTTTGATTTTAAGTGCCTGCAATAAAACTGAATTTATAGCAGGAAAAGCATTTCCAATGGCAACCCTACAGCAGTTAATCACCGAATATAATCAACCACTCGATATTAACAATAAATATTTACTCATTAATTTTTGGGCTACCTGGTGTTCACCTTGTCGAAAAGAAATGCCGGCTTTACAACAATTAAGCAATGAATTAGACAAAAACAAATTCCTCGTGCTTGGTATTTCAATTGATGAAGATAAAAATTTAATGCAGGAATTTTTACTGCAACACAAAATTTATTTCAATAATCTACACGATCCAAAACAGGTTTTAGCAACGCAACAATTAAATATTCAAGGCTATCCCGAAACATTTATAGTGTCTCCAGACGGTATAATCATCAAACGCATAACAGGTGAACAAAACTGGAATAGCGAAAAAAAACGAGCAATGATGAAATCATTTTATCAAACCAAAACACCAACAATAAACAAATAACATGAGATGGATAGCAACACTAATGAATAATGTTAGCCGATTTTATTTTATAAGTTATTTAATGCTGATGAATAACTTGAGTTTAGCCGATAATAATCCGGATTATATTCAAGAACATGAAAAAGGCAGCATAGCGTATCAACAAGGTAACTTAATTCAAGCCATGTCGCATTTTGAACATGCCGCTAAAGCCGGTTACGCCCCGTCACAAACAACATTAGCCTATATCTTAGATCAAGCCGAGGAAGATAAGCGTGCCTTCGAACTCTTTAAACAAGCTGCTGAAAAAAATTATGCCGCAGCACAGTTTGGCCTAGGAAACATGTATGCCAAAGGCGAAGGCACAGAAAAAAATCAAATAGTAGCAGGTATCTTAATTAAAAAATCGGCGACACAACAGCATACTCCTGCCATGCGTGCTTATGCCTATGCGCTGGAATTTGGGCATTTAGGGTTTAGCAAAAACCCGGATTTGGCTTTTCACTGGTATCAATTATGCAGCGCAGCAGGTGATCCAGTATGCTCGCGTCGGCTGCTACAAGTTTATAAAAACGGTGATTTAAATCAAGCCGCAAATAACACTAAAGCCGCTACACTACAACAACAACTCAATCCGTCAAGTAAGGAGAAAAACTAATGCAAAAAATGCCAACGTTACTCATTTTCTGTATTTTGTATAACCCGGCATGGTTACTAGCAGCAAATACAACGCAAGGAAAGTTACTCTATGAACAAAACTGTTCCATCTGTCATGGCGCTCAGGGAATAAGCACCATGGCCAGCGCACCAAACTTTAAACGCGGTGAAGCGCTTGCCCAGTCTGATTTCGCATTACTCAACCATATTAACGCCGGCAAAAATGCCTGTCCCGCTTTTACCGGCATTTTACAGCAACAACAAGCATTTGATGTCATCGCGTATCTCAGGACGCTCTATCGATGAAAGTCATTCATTTTATCTATTTGAGTATCGCATTCAGTATTAACATTAGTTTACAAGGCTGTAATGACTCTACTAAAAATTCAGTTAGCAATCAGAATAACGATAACACGATAGAAACAGCACAACAAAGCAACACTCAATCATTACCAACAGTATTAAATGTTTTTCAAGTAGGTGAAAATGTCTATGTACGCTCATTAAAAATTGAACCAGCACGTAATGTCTTATGGGTAGGAACCTCACTCGGGGTACACGAAATCGATTTACAAACTCAAAATATTCGAAATACCTTCACTCGGGATCACGGCCTCGCCAATGAATATGTGTTTGCCATTGGCATCGATCCCGATGGATACAAATGGTTTGGAACCAATGCCGGTGGCATGTCGCGTTATAAAGCTGGTGATTGGAAAACCTACTTTCCAATGCACGGCTTGGCAGATTACTGGATTTACAGCTTTGTAAATGACAATGATGGTGGCTTATGGATTGGAACTTGGGCTGGAGCCAATTACTTAAATCGAAAAACCGGAAAATTCAAAACCTATGTTAAAGAATTAATTAATGAATGGGTCTATGGTTTGGCCGCGGATCAAAAAGGAAATATTTGGTTTGGAACCGAAGGTGGCGTCAGCCGTTTTGACGGCAGTTTGTGGCAATCATGGAATCACTCTGATGGCATTGGCGGCAAAAATAGTGATGCCTTAGCATTTAGCCGCAATACCGGTTTAGGCACCCGCTCACGACACGACTTAGGCATTATGGCTAGCGGTAAGCCGACGTATAATCCTAATTATGTTTTCTGCATCATGGCCGATCAACAAGACACAATTTGGGCTGGCACCTGGGGCGGCGGTGTATCCCAATTTAAAAATGGCAAGTGGACAAACTATATGATGAAAGACGGCCTAGCCGGGAATATTGTCTACAGCATGGCACAAGACAAAAATGGTGTTTATTGGTTTGGCACAAACCGGGGCTTATCACGTTTTGATGGCAAAAATTGGAATACCTGGAATGTCCACAATGGATTAGCTGCAAATGATATTTATGCCATTGCCATTAATCATGATGAACTATGGCTAGGAAGCCGTGGTGGTGTTAGCCGTTTGGGCTTTAACTAATAATAAAAATAGTAAATAAAGCGATTTTAAAACTTTATTTAACGGGAGAAAACGATGTTTACCAAATCAACACTAATAATCATTTTACTTATCGGGCTGATTATTGGTGCGTACACACTAGGCAAAAATCACAGTACTGAAACTAAATCGGATATCAATGC
>VAPL010035628.1_pt1 | contig 17480 bp, 17 predicted proteins | sample 3395061 | NCBI WGS metagenome assembly VAPL01 (sample SAMN08290444, study PRJNA428436) | hydrothermal vent metagenome | isolation source: Deep-sea hydrothermal vent chimney 2 | place: Pacific Ocean: Juan De Fuca Ridge | depth 2182 m m | reverse complement strand
GCCCAGCACACCCAGCACCCCGTCATACTTGCCCCCTGTCGGCTGCGTATCCAGATGGCTGCCGACATAGACCGGCAACGCGTCCGGGTCCGTGCCGTCGCGCCGGGCAAACATGTTGCCCATCTGGTCCAGCCCCATGGTCATGCCAGCGGCCTTGCACCAACCCGCGAACAGCTCGCGGCCTTCGCCGTCTTCATCTGTCAGAGTCTGGCGGTTGTTACCGCCGGCAATACCGGGGCCGATCTTGGCCATTTCCATCAGGCTGTCCCACAGCCGCTCACCGTTAATCTTCAGGTTCTCACCGGGTGCTGCCATCTGTTTTCTCCTGTTAATTCAAAGCTTTCAGGACGTCAGCTATTGTCCCGAACAAAACATCAATATCTGACTTTTCGATGATCAAAGGCGGCGACAGGGCGATGATATCGCCAGTGGTGCGGATCAAAACGCCCTTGTCAAAGCAATCGAGAAACGCCTGAAACGCCCGCTTGGTTGGCTCACCTGCAATCGGTTCCAGCTCAATCGCGCCGATCAGACCCATGTTGCGGATATCGATCACATGGGGCAGGTCTTTTAGTGAATGCAGCGCATCTTCCCAATAGGGTGCGATGTCGGCGGCACGCTGAAACAGGTTTTCTTCGCGGTAGGTATCCAATGTTGCAAGCCCCGCCGCTGCCGCCACCGGGTTGCCTGAATAGGTGTAACCGTGGAACAGCTCAATCATGTGTTCCGGGCCGGTCATGAACGTATCGTGGATTTCAGCCGTCGCCAGCACTGCGCCCATGGGGATGACGCCGCTGGTCAAGCCCTTAGCGGTGGTGATCAGGTCCGGCATAACGCCGAAATGGTCAGCAGCAAAGGCAGAACCCAAGCGTCCGAAAGCCGTTATAACCTCATCAAATATCAGCAGAATTCCGTGTTTGGTGCAAATACTGCGCAGCTTTTCCAAATACCCTTTGGGCGGCAGCAAAACACCTGTTGAACCCGCCATCGGCTCTACGATAACAGCAGCGATTGTATCGGCGCCATGCAGTGCGACGATCCGTTCCAGATCATCCGCCAGGTAGGCCCCGTGTTCCGGCTGGCCACGGGTAAAGGCGTTTTCATCTGGCAGATGGGTGTGGGGAAGGTGATCCACACCGTTTAGCAGTGTTCCGAAAACCCGACGATTGCTGACAATACCGCCAACCGAAATACCACCAAATCCAACACCGTGATAACCGCGCTCGCGCCCGATCAGCCGGTTGCGCGCACCGTCACCCTTTGCCCGATGATAGGCCAGTGCAATTTTCAGCGCTGTATCGACAGCCTCGGAACCAGAGTTGGTGAAAAACACATGCTCAAACGGGTCCGGCGCCATGTCACGCAGGCGGTTGGCCAGTTCAAACGCCAGCGGGTGACCGATCTGGAAGGCAGGCGCATAATCCAGTTGCGCCGCCTGCCCGGCAATCGCTTCGACAATCTTGGGGCGGCCGTGACCTGCGTTGCAGCACCACAGACCCGCTGTACCATCCAAAACCTGTCGCCCGTCGCTGGTTTCGTAGTGCATATCTTTGGCACCAACGAACATGCGTGGCATCTTTTTAAACTGGCGGTTGGCCGTGAACGGCATCCAGAAGGATGAAAGATCATTTGGGATTGTTGTGCGATCCAGTGCCATTGGCTTTCCCCCAGGGTCCACAAATAATGAGTTTGACCAAATGGTCAGAAACACGCTAGCAGAGGAACAGGGGCAGTCAAGGAATTCAAGCCTTGTTTGAATAAATTCAGCCCTTAAACTGATTTGAAGCTGTTGTTGTAGTAGGTAATTATTGCTTAGGATGCCAATATGAATCAACTTCGCCCGCAAACCAGAATTCAGCGCAAGAATGTGTCCACGATACTGGACGCAGCCTTGGTTGTGTTTTCGCAGGCAGGATTTCGCGGTGCGACTTTGGATCAGATTGCGCAGGAAGCCGGGTTGTCGAAGCCAAATTTACTATACTATTTTCCCTCCAAAGAAGCGATCCATACCGAGCTATTGTCAGGCCTGATGGATGTGTGGCTTGCGCCTTTGCGGGTGATTGATAAGCACGGTGAGCCGATTGAGGAGATCGTGAATTATATGTTGCGAAAACTGGAAATGGCACGGGAATTACCCAGGGAAAGCCGTCTGTTTGCCAATGAAATAATTCAGGGTGCGCCACGTATTTTTAGCCAAATAGAGGGCGAGTTGCACGCGCTGGTTGAGGAAAAAAGCGCTGTAATTCAGGGCTGGATCGACAGCGGAAAAATCGCAACCTTAAGCCCCAAACATTTGCTATTTTCCATCTGGGCAACCACCCAACACTACGCCGATTTTGATGTTCAGGTGCGCGGCATATTGCAGCCAAACGGCGATGAACATTTTGCCGACGCGGCAGAGTTTCTGTCACAATTTTACCGCCGCGGCCTTAGCGTCGGTTAGTATAATATCAAAAAAACCAACCAAATAGCTACTCAGCAACCTTCACCGCTGACGGGTTATTTGGATGTGTCGTCCAGTTCGCGTACTCAGCCGCAACTTTATCGCCGGTGCGCTCATCTATTGTGCCGGGTGCTTGCTGCTCCATGCTGATGCAGCCTTCAATCGGGCAGACAACTACGCATAGATTGCACGCAACGCATTCGTCATTTTTCACTTCAAACACCCGGTCCGGCGACATTGAAATCGCCTGATGGCTGGTGTCTTCACAGGCCGCATAGCAGCGACCACAGTTGATGCATTTATCCTGATCAATCTTGGCTTTAGCGATGAAATTCAGGTTCAGATGCTGCCAGTCCCGAACATTTGGCACCGCGCGTCCGACGACTTCATCAACCGAAGCGTAGCCCTTTTCATCCATCCACTGGCTCAGGCCGGAAATCATTTCTTCGACCACTTTAAAGCCATAGGTCATAGCCGCCGTACAAACCTGCACATTACCGGCACCAAGGGACAAGAATTCAGCCGCGTCACGCCATGTTGTAATGCCGCCAATACCCGATATCGGCAGTTCAGCGGTTTCCGGATCACGGGCAATCTCGGCCACCATATTCAGCGCAATCGGTTTAACAGCGGGGCCACAATAGCCACCGTGGCTGCCCTTACCGTCGATTGTCGGCTCGGGGCACATATCGTCTAAGTCAACGGAAGTTATTGAATTTATGGTGTTAATCAAGCTAACTGCATCCGCTCCACCATTATGGGCTGCGCGCGCAGGGTTGCGAATATCTGTGATGTTTGGCGTCAGTTTCACGATCACCGGCATCCGGGTGTATTGCTTGCACCAGCGGGTTACCATTTCGATGTATTCCGGCACCTGCCCGACAGCAGACCCCATTCCCCGTTCGGCCATGCCATGTGGACAGCCAAAATTCAGCTCTATTCCGTCGGCGCCAGTGTCTTCCACCAGCGGCAGAATTTTCTTCCAGGGCTCTTCTTCGCAAGGCACCATAAGCGACACCACAACAGCGCGGTCCGGGTAATCGCGTTTCACCGATTTGATTTCCTGAAGGTTCAATTCCAATGGCCGGTCGGTGATCAGTTCAATATTATTCAGCCCCAAAAGACGGCGATCCGCGCCCCAGATTGCGCCATAGCGCGGACCATTTACATTGACGACTGGTGGTCCCGGTTCACCCAAAGTTTTCCAAACCACGCCACCCCACCCGGCCTCAAAGGCCCGGCGGACGTTGTATTCTTTGTCCGTTGGCGGCGCAGAAGCCAGCCAGAATGGGTTGGGGGATTTGATCCCGACGAAATCAGAAAAAAGGTTAGCCATAACTTAGCCCTCCTTAAAGGATTCAAGTAATATCAGGTTGTTTTCGGTGTCGCGCACCATCAGCCAGCGAACGCCTTCGGCCCAGAGAGCGTCATCCGGCCCGTTGGTGATTTCCACACCTGCTGCCCCAAGACGCACGGCTTCGTCATCCGCATTGTCGCAAACCAGACAAAGGGCTGGCGTATCGGTGATCTTGATCTCGGAAGGTTTGGCAAAATGTAACCGCGTTTCCGCACCCGGAAGCGTTAGGAATATCCAGCGGTAGCCCTCGCCATATGAGGCATCGGTATGAACCTCAAATCCCAGTTGTTTTGTGTAAAACTCCAGCGCCCGACCCTGATCAACTACCGGAATGGATTGAAAATGAATTCTATTGATCGCCATCACTTGGTTCCTTTCCCTATGGTCACGGTTCGCAACGGGCAAAGTCCCGGGGCGCTGATCGATCGTCCAGTGTCACTTGCAACTGGTCCTCTGCTGACAAATTGACCGAAAACATGTGCGATTGCTGGAACGCTTCTATGGATACTCCATCCACGAAATAGATGTTTTTGCAGCTTAACAAAGTTTGATAGCTTTGCACCGGCGTCAGGGGGTCGGCGCCAATGCACAACGTATGCTCGTTGAACCCAATCCCCTGTTCTTCCAGATAGATGATTTCGCCGCCGCCAATTTCGCACCAGGTTCCGATGATTGATGCAGGTTGCGCCACCAACGGAACGGCAATCAAATAAAGGCAAAACCATGAGGTTACCGCCGGAAGACAGGTCGATCGAATTTGAGGAATGAATTTCAAGCATCGCCCCTATTCACCAATTACGAAGTTCGTAGATTTCGGACTCAATCGGTGTGCCATTAACCGCGTTGGTTCCGACATAGTTCACATCCAGAAACCAAACATCAGCAAGCCGCACAGTGTTTTCCTGCACGAATACAGGCGTGGCCAGTGGTGCCAGCGCAATACTAAGCCAGCGATGCATGTATATCCTCCGCTGCGTCGCGCCCCTCTGCCACGGCCGTCACCGTCAGATCATCGCCCCCTGATGCGCAATCACCGCCGGCCCAAACTCCGTCCATTGATGTTCGCCCATCACCGGTTACGGCTATTTTTCCGCTCTCAATTTTCAATCCTTCCGGCGCGCCTTGCAGGGATTGACCGATAGCTTTGAACAACTGATCTGCCGCCAGACGGAAAGTTTCCCCGGTGCCGGTCAGTTTGCCATTTCTGGTAACCGTATATTCAAACTCCACCTCTGCCACCGCCCCGTTGCCATGCACCGCCCTGGGCTGCGCGCCATAGATGATCCGCACCCCTTTTGAAGTCGCCAGATCCTGTTCATACACCGACGCGCTCATGCCTTCGCGGCCACGCCGGTAAACCATAGTGACGTTTTCTGCGCCAAGCAGTTTGGATTGAACGGCAGCGTCAACCGCCGTCATTCCGCCACCAATTACCACAATATTTCGACCAATTTCCTGGGTGGACAAGTCAGCCACCTGACGAAGATCGGCGATGAAATCCACCGCATCGGACACATTTTCCTTACCCTCACCGTCGGCCCGCAGTGAATTTACGCCAGCCAGCCCCATGCCAAGGAATACCGCGTCATAATCAGCGCTCAGGTTTTCAAGCGTCAGCCCCTGCCCCAAAGCCTTGCCACATTGCAGATCAATTCCACCAATCTGCATTAGCCAATTCACTTCGGCCTCGGCAAAATGATCAACAGATTTGTAGGCCGCAATGCCAAATTCGTTCAGCCCACCAGCTTTTTCACGGGCATCATATATGGTGACCGCGTGACCTTTCATCGCCAGTCGGTGCGCACAGGCCAGACCAGCCGGTCCGGCCCCGATGACAGCAATATTTTTGCCCGTTGGCGCAGCCTTTTCATAGGGATGCGTCCCGGAACCCATCACCAGATCGGTGGCAAAACGCTGTAGGCGGCCAATTTCCACTGGGTTGCCCTCAGCTTCTTCACGCACGCAAACCTCTTCGCACAGGGTCTCTGTCGGGCAAACACGGGCACACATACCGCCAAGAATATTCTGGTCAAATATCGTTCGCGCCGCTGCTTCCGGTGTTCCGGTTTGAATTTGGCGAATAAACAGCGGAATATCGATCGATGTTGGACAGGCTGTCATGCAGGGCGCATCATGGCAGAAATAACAACGGTCCGCTGCCACAGCGGCTTCGTGGGCATCAAATGGCGGGTGCAAATCGGAAAAATTCTGCTTCAATTCGTCCGGGGACAAACGGGCAGCAACCACACCCGGCGTCAATTGACTGTTTGGCATAAAACCTTCTCCAACGAGATTTCCATTCTGGTTTACAGCTTGCCACATCTGAAAATTTTATCAACTGGTAAAAGTTTTTTCTTATGGGGCCTATAGTTCGCCCGAATTGCATCTAACAAATGTAGCAAACGGCGCTTTCAACCCTAACTTGGGTGGCGTATAAGTGGCGAAACTGTTGTGAAGCCTGCGAGAGACAGGCCGAAAATCAGGCGAGGATCACATGGCAAAACAAAACAACAACTCTGATGTTGAATTCATTCAGGCATTGGCAGCGCTTTTGGATGAAAACGACCTGACAGAAATTCAAGTCAAGCGTGAATACGGCGAAGCCGACCGGCTGAACGTCCGGGTTAGCCGGGTAAAACAGGTGGTTCAGGCGGCTGTGCAGGTGGCCGCGCCTTTGGCCGCTGCTGCACCCGGCCTTGCCCCCGCCGAACCTGCTTCACCTGCCGCTAAAAACGCTGATCCTGCCGGGCATCCCGGCGCGGTTACATCACCTATGGTTGGCACGGTTTATTTGCAGGCCGAACCCGATTCACCTTCCTTCGTAAATGTTGGTGACACGGTTGCAGAAGGTGACACATTGCTGATCATCGAGGCAATGAAAACCATGAACCATATTCCAGCGACCGCATCGGGTACCGTAAAACGCATACTGGTGGCAGACGGTGATCCGGTAGAATTCGGTGCGCCATTGATGATCATCGAATAAGGGCGCCTAGGGCCATGTTTGACAAAATCCTGATCGCAAACCGGGGCGAGATTGCGCTGCGTGTTATTCGCGCCTGTCGCGAAATGGGCATTCAGTCGGTTGCGGTGCATTCCACCGCTGACAGTGATGCAATGCACGTTCGCATGGCGGATGAGGCTATCTGTATTGGCCCGCCACCGGGTGCAGAAAGCTATCTGTCGATCCCGGCGATCATTTCCGCCTGCGAAATTACTGGTGCGCAGGCGATCCATCCGGGTTACGGGTTTCTGTCGGAAAACGCTGCATTTGTGCAGGTTATCGAAGATCACGACCTGAAGTTCATCGGCCCTACCGCAGCGCATATCCGCACAATGGGCGATAAAATCACCGCTAAAGATACGATGAAACGGCTTGGGGTGCCTTGCGTTCCGGGATCGGACGGTGGTGTCGCCAATCTGGCTGAAGCTAAAAAAGTCGGAGCAAAAATCGGCTATCCGGTCATTGTTAAAGCCACAGCCGGTGGTGGTGGCCGCGGCATGAAGGTTGCGATGACCGCCAAAGATATGGAAAGCGCTTTTCATACAGCGCGCGCGGAAGCAAAATCAGTTTTCGGCAATGACGAATGTTATATCGAAAAATACCTGCTAACGCCGCGCCACATTGAAATTCAAGTGTTTGGTGACGGCAAAGGCAATGCTGTGCATCTGGGTGAACGGGATTGCTCACTGCAACGCCGCCATCAAAAGGTGTTCGAAGAAGCCCCCGGCCCCGCTATTGACGCAAAGACCCGCGCCGACATTGGCAAAATATGCGCTGATGCGGTTGCCGGTATTGATTATATCGGTGCCGGTACAATCGAATTTTTGTACGAGAACGGTGAATTCTATTTCATCGAAATGAATACCCGCCTTCAGGTCGAACACCCCGTGACCGAAGCCATATTTGGCGTTGATCTGGTGCGTGAACAAATCCGCGTCGCCGAAGGGTTGCCGATGTCTTTCACGCAGGGTGAGCTGCAAGTGAACGGGCACGCTATCGAAGTACGAATTAACGCGGAAAAACTACCGAATTTTTCACCTTGCCCGGGCCGGATCACCCAATACCATGCCCCCGGCGGCCTTGGGGTTCGGATGGATTCCGCACTTTATGATGGCTATTCGATCCCGCCCTACTATGACAGTCTGATCGGCAAACTGATCGTTCACGGCCGCGACCGGGATGAAGCAATTGCCCGCCTGAAACGTGCATTAGGTGAACTGATCGTTGACGGCGTGGACACCACAATTCCACTATTCCACATGCTGCTGGCAGAACCCGCAGTCCAGTCTGGTGACTACAATATCCTGTGGCTGGAAAAATGGCTGGAGCGGAACCTCGGCTGATACGCTGACACCGGAAATACTGCTGCACGCCTACGCTGCAGGAATATTTCCGATGGCCGAAAGCCAAGACAGTTCTGAAATTCATTGGATAAATCCCACACGTCGGGGCATTTTCCCACTGAACGGGTTTCACATATCCAGATCCCTTCGAAAAACTATTCTTGCCGGGCAGTATCAGGCACGTTTTAACACTGATTTTGAGGGCGTTTTACGCGCTTGCGCGGACCGCGGCGAAACCTGGATCAACGCGGAAATCCATGATCTTTATATGCAGCTTTACCGTGCAGGACACGCCCACAGCCAGGAAATCTGGGATGGGGAAGAACTGATTGGCGGGGTATACGGCGTTTCAATCGGGGGCGCATTTTTCGGTGAAAGCATGTTTTCCAAGCGTCGGGACGCCTCAAAAATCGCACTGGCTTGGTTGCTTGACCGCTTAAATTTGGCCGGGTATTCACTGTTTGATACCCAGTTCCTAACGCCACATCTGGAGAGCTTAGGCGCTATAGAAATAGAGCGGGGTCAATACCTTAACCGACTTAGCCGCGCCATTTCACTAGTTGCGAATATCTCAAATCTAAAGATCGAACAAAACGCCTATGACGTGATACAACGCAACACCCAGACGTCGTAACGCGAATGGTCCAATGCGTTCAGTGCCGGGCTTGACGCAATCATCCAACCACTGAAAACCGACGCGGTTTCGCCTGCGTTACGGATAGTCAAATATGCCGACGCATCCCCCACCGGATTGCCAGTGGGAAACCGGCATTCGCTAAGTGTTACCTGAATGCGGCCCAGCTGCTTTGTCTGTTCGGGTTCGAGTTCAAAATCAACCAGTTCGCCTGATACCTTATCCAGCGCGCGCAGTATTACGCCTTGCTCGGCTAATGTCGCCTGCTGGATTTGTGGCTCATCTATAATCGGTTCAAGTGGCTGAGATTCCAATGGCAGGGATTCTTGCGTAATCGGACTTTGGATGATGACATCCTGTCCAATGGCTGGAAAACAGCTCAATCCAAAAACGCTAAACACACCTAACAACCGCCGCATCAGTCGCCTCCGTCACCGCTGACAAACTTCAATAGCAGCTCTACCAGCCCAACCGAACTTTGCGTATCTTCGATCTCGGTGCCGGGCTCCAAATTCGTGATTGAACCCCCTGGCAGTAATTCGACAAAATTCCCACCTAACAAGCCCTCGGATGCAACCACGACAGCAGTATCATCGGGAAGCAATATGCTGTCAGAAACTGTGATTGTAGCATCCGCGCGGAAGGTGTCGGGGTTCAAAACCAATTCGGTTACGGTGCCTACCTTTACACCTGCCATTCGAACATCAGTTCCCACTGACACCCCCTGTATTGAGCGAAACGAAGCCGAATACTGGTTATCCGCCGCGCCGCCACTGGCAAACCCGGTAACCTGCCCAGCATAGAACAGGAACCCCAGTGCTGCGGCCAATACCGCGCCGCCAACAATTACTTCTGTGGTGTTTTCCGACATATCTGCCTATTCCGGCCGCCAGGCTTCGTAATCGCGCCGCTCTACTGGATTAACACGCCGGATGGACCCGGCCGGTGCATAAGCCTGATCGGTACCGGTCAGGTTTTCCTGATGCGATTTTTCCCATGGTTGGTGTTCAAACGGTTTCTTGGTTGGGGGTTCGTCAAAAGTACGATGCAGCCAACCGTGCCAGTCAGGCGACACCCGGCTTGCTTCGTTGTCGCCGTTGAAAATTACCCAACGGCGTTTGGCATCACGGGTTTCATAGAACTTGTTGCCTTGCTCATCTTCGCCAACAAAAACGCCACGGCGCCAAGTGTACAGCTGAGTATTGATCGTCTGGCTGTCCCACCAGGTAACTGATCGAAAAAGCGTGTTGAAAATGCCCATGCTACCCTCTGGAATGCGTTGCGCTATCATATGCCGGATCAACGCGGGAAGGTCCAGTGGCTAGGCTGATACCTTGCCAAACCCTCTTCAAAAGCAACTTAGCTGGCGCTGGCTTTTTCCTTGGGCTCGTCGGCATAAATCATCAATGGCGCAGCATCTGAATTCACCGCTTCTTCGTTGACCACGACCTCATCAACATTTTCGAGCCCCGGCAATTCAAACATCGTATCCAGCAGGATGTCTTCCATGATCGAACGCAGGCCCCGCGCCCCGGTTTTGCGCTTGATCGCCCGCTTGGCAATGGCCCGCAGCGCGTCATCAGTGAATGTCAGCTTGGTGCTTTCAAGCTCAAACAGACGTTCATATTGTTTGACCAGCGCATTTTTCGGTTTGGACAGGATTGTTACCAGCGCGTCTTCATCCAGATCGCGCAGCGTCGCCAGAACCGGAAGACGGCCAACGAATTCCGGGATCAAGCCAAATTTCAACAGATCTTCTGGCTCAAGCTCGGTAAACACCTCGCCAACGCCACGCTCATCGTTGTTCTGGACGTCGGCGCCAAACCCGATACCGGAACCCTTGCCGCGTTGCGAAATGATCTTGTCCAATCCGGCAAACGCACCGCCACAAATGAACAGGATGTTGGTTGTATCAACTTGCAGGAATTCCTGCTGTGGATGCTTGCGACCGCCTTGCGGCGGCACCGATGCAACAGTGCCTTCCATAATCTTCAACAGCGCCTGCTGGACACCTTCGCCTGAAACATCGCGGGTAATCGAGGGGTTGTCAGATTTGCGGGTAATTTTATCGACTTCATCAATATAGACGATGCCGCGCTGCGCGCGCTCAACATTGTATTCACTGGTCTGCAACAGCTTAAGGATGATATTCTCGACGTCCTCACCCACGTAACCGGCTTCGGTTAGCGTCGTAGCATCAGCCATCGTAAAGGGCACATCCAGAATACGGGCCAGTGTCTGAGCCAGCAGTGTTTTACCGCAACCGGTTGGGCCGATCAGCAGGATATTCGACTTCGCCAGTTCGATCTCATCTGACTTATCTGCGTGATTCAGGCGCTTGTAATGGTTGTGAACTGCAACAGATAGAACACGTTTCGCGTGGGTCTGGCCGATGACGTAATCGTCAAGCACATCACAGATTTCTTTTGGGGTTGGATTGCCATCAGCGGACTTCAACGCGGAAGATTTAGTTTCTTCGCGGATGATGTCCATGCAAAGCTCTACACATTCGTCGCAGATAAACACCGTTGGACCGGCGATCAGCTTGCGGACTTCATGCTGGCTTTTCCCACAAAATGAGCAATAAAGCGTGTTTTTACTGTCACCAGAGTTATTTGCCATCACATTTCCCTAAGGCCATAAGCCTGATCCATTTTGTCCAGCCGCAATTAGCGGTGTCGCGCCCCTGTTCAGAGTCTAGGTCAGCGTCATTTCCAGCACAATGCCAAAATGCTACACGCCCAATCAACGTTGCGTAATGTGCCTAATCAGCTATCGTCATCGTCTACTTTAGCCCGGTTTTCAACAATCACGTCGATTAGTCCCCAATCTTTGGCCTCTTCCGGGGACATAAAGTTATCCCTTTCAAGAGCATTTTCGACTGCTTTTAGCTTTTGACCAGTGTGTTTTACGTAAATCTGGTTAAGGCGGTCTTTCAGTTTTTGGGTTTCCTGCGCGTGGATCATAATATCCGTCGCCTGCCCCTGATATCCGCCAGAGGGCTGGTGAACCATCACGCGGCTATTGGGCAGTGACTGACGCATACCCTTTTCACCCGCCGCCAGCAGCAGCGAGCCCATAGAGGCGGCCTGACCGATACACACCGTCGAAATTTTCGGGCGGATATACTGCATAGTGTCGTAAATCGACAGACCACTGGTCACAACGCCACCGGGGCTGTTGATATACATCGCAATTTCTTTTTTGGGATTTTCCGCTTCGAGATAAAGCAGTTGTGCCACAATGACGGTGGCCATTTCATCATGTACCGGGCCAGATATGAAAACGATCCGCTCTTTCAGCAGTCGTGAGAAAATATCGTAACGGATCGATCCACGGGAAGTGGTTTCTTCAACCGTTGGAATGATAAAGTTCTGTATTTGTGAAACTGGGTCTTGCATGTCCTACCTTCGCGCTGCTGGGATATGGTTAGCGGATAAGTGCTTACTGAAGTCTTAGTATCGCGCTCGAGGGGCTACAAGGGGCGAAGATAATTGTTTGTCAAAATGAATGCTAATACCTGCAATTTTAAGCATGCCGCCGATCATTCTTGAGCAGTATAATTCTGGTTTGTATAATGTACTGGACAAATGTTTCGCTGGCGCAGTGCGCTAAGCCTCAATCTGGGACTTATTATACCGTATCGAAGACCACAGCGCGATGCCGATTAACGTAGCCCTGATTACCCCGGTAAACCGCTCGGGTATGTGCCAAAGCGTCTGCGCAAACATGATCAGCGCCAGCACCAATATCGAATAAAACGCCCCGTGCTCGATATAACGCAGCTGCATAAGTGTTTGTTTTTCCACCAGCATTATTGTCATCGAACGCACATACATCACACCAATTCCCAGGCCAATTGCGATCAGGAAAAGGTTTTGTGTCAGCGCGAATGCACCAATCACACCATCGAATGAAAAACTGGCGTCCAGCACTTCAAGATATAAGAAAGCCCCAAGCCCCCCCTACCCGCGTTACACTTTCTGCCTGAGTTTCGCGATCAAGCACCTGCCCCAGTATTTCAACGCCAGTAAACGTGACCAAACCCACAAGGTCTGCAAAAAACTTTTCATTTCCTGCACTGGAAGCTGCGTTGTTACTGCCAGTACCACCACCAGAACCAGGGTGCCGCGGCTACCCTGTGAGGGCTGGAATCGTCACAATCTAGGTTGCGCCATTTCAATCCGTTAAACACAAGCCGTCTGTCAAAAAGGGGCGCCAGTCGGCACCCCTTTATCTATTGAAAACCGTGAAACCCCGGCCCTATTCCGCCGCTACGGTCGCAACTGCAGTAGGTACATCTTTTTCGATCTCGAATTCTTCGTGGTAAGAGCGCTCGATGTTTACGTCCCAGATATTATAGTTCTGTCCCAGAATGTTGCGCGCAGCATACATCGCTGACAGCATCGAATGGTCCTGATTATTGTAGCGATGCAGGCCGTTGCGACCGACAGTCTGGAAGTTTTCCAATCCTTTCAGCCAGTCTTCAACAACATCCAGCGCTTCACGGTATTCAGAATCGTACACCGGATAAGCCTTGGGCTGGCGAATAATTGCTGCATCAATTACGTGGCTGGCCTTGGCCAGACCAAGCTCTTCGAGTTCACGGGAAGCCAGCTCACGCAGCTCTTCATCGCTAGACGACCAAAGACCGTCATCCTTTTGGCAAAAATATTCCATGCCAATTGAAGCAGTATTCTGATCTGGCAACATTTCCGGCGACCAGGCGCGGAAGTTCTGGATGCGACCCACCTTCACCTTGGGGCTGTGGATATAAATCCAGTTGTCTGGAAACGGGTCGGAATGATCCAAAACCAGCGTCACGATCAAGAAGTCACGGTATTTCAGACGATCAGCTGCAGCTACCACTTCTTCTGGTGGCGGCGGATCAAATGAATGGATCAGATCCCGCAGGGCCATTGAATTCACAAAATGATCGCCCTCAACCGTCTCTGTGCCTTCGTCTACGCCGTCCTTGCTCCACTTGCGTACATCGACTGAATTGATGTGATTGCCGTCGCGGTTAACCGCTACGACTTCAGAACGCATGTTCACTTCGCCACCATCTTCGCGGACCAGATCACGTACCTTTTCCCACATCATTCCCGGGCCTAAGCGCGGGTATTGAAATTCTTCGATCAGGCTGGCTGTGTCGTTTGAGCCGGTCAGCGCATTCCAGACCACTTTGAAAAGCGACAGGTTTTTAATGCGTTGCGCTGCCCAGTCAGCCCTGATTTCCGTCGCTGGAATACCCCAGACTTTTTCGGTGTAGCTGCGGAAAAAGTGCATATACAGGCGACCGCCGAACCGGTTTATCACCCATTCTTCAAAGCTCTGCTCGTCCTTATAGGGGCGAAGCTGCCACTTGATATAGCTGATGACGATGCGAAACGCTTCATATGGGCCAATGCCTGAAAGGGCGTTGAATAGCTTCAGCGGGTAGTCAAAGAACTTGTCACGGTAAAAAATCCGGCTAAGACGCGGGACAGTGATGAAATCATCCTGAAGCACCTCGTGCCACATTGTTTCAACTTCTTTAACCTTGGTGAAAAACCGGTGCCCGCCGATGTCGAAACGGTAGCCGTTATTGGTCTCGGTTCGGGAAATTCCGCCAACCATATCGGAGCCTTCAAACACCAATGGAATATGGTCTTTACTGTGTTTTTGAAGCTCGTAAGCAGCCGTCAATCCAGCAGGTCCGCCACCGATCACAACTACAGGGCTTTTATTATTTTTCATTGTCAAAATCTACCATTTCCGCGCACACAATATGCAGTTCCCTCACCCAATCAAATTATCAGACCAAATTCGATTCCCAAACAAACTTAGGGGTTCAACACAGTTTAGTGGCTCAATTGGAACCAATAACGCAAAAAAACCCTATTTACCCCTTTCAGGCACCCTCTTCCGGATCAACGTGACTGTGGCGAATTCAACAATTGCCACGAATCAAACCCAGCTTCAAACTCTCTCCAACAACTGCTTTTTTAGCAAAACTTAGGCAAATTGCCAACATCATCTAGATTGCAACCGCCAGACACCCCTAAATTCCTTTAGACATATGACGCCTGAAATCTGCTCGCGCACAAGGCTGGAATACCTTACTATTGGCGGTAACTAAGTTGGCTTGCTCATAGTAGGCATATGGGTGGTTCATCGCATGGCTAAATTACCAGATTTTCTAATTATTGGCGCGGCCCGTGCTGGAACCACGGCCCTGCACGGCTATATGCGTCAACACCCGCAGGTTTTCATGCCATCAATCAAAGAGCCAAATTTCTTTTCGTATGAAGGCGAAACGCTCGACTGCAAAGGCCCTGGTGCGGATTACATAAACAACTCGTTTACCGATCTAACAGCCTATAATGCCTTGTTTAATATAGCGCCCGAGAGTGCAATTTGCGGCGAAGCCTCGCCTTTGTATCTGTATTCTCCCGATGCGCCGAAACGGATAAAACATCACATCCCTGCCGCAAAACTAATCGTAATTCTGCGCAATCCGATTGAACAGGCTTTCTCGCATTTTCTATACGCGACCAAACAGGCGATCGAACCTGAGCCTGATTTTACCAAGGCACTTAGTCTGGAAAATGAGCGATTGGCGGCCGGTTGGCAGCCACTGTTCGGATATTCCCGCTTTCCCCGATACGCGGAACAGCTGAAGCGCTATTTTAAACTGTTTCCAAAAGAGAAACTATTTGTTCGAAAATATGAGGAATTTCAAAACTCGCCGGGTCGGGTGCTAACAGATATTTTCGACTTCATCGGCGCCGATCCTGAATTTCTTCCTGACATGTCAAATAGGCCAAACGCCGGGGGGGTGCCAAAGAACCGAGCTTTGCAGGATTTTTTGATGAAATCCAATCCGCTTACACGCGCGGTTGGGCTGGTTGTACCGCAAAAATTCAGATGGGCGATCAGGGATAAAATCGCTTCGGCGAACACCACGCAAGAAACTGTCATGCCGCCAGAGGCAAGGCAGATACTGAAGGAACGGCTAAGCGGTGAAATCCTTGCGCTAGAGCAGTTGATAGAGCGTGATCTTAGCGACTGGCTTGACTAAATCTTTACTAAGCGATTGTCAGAAACTTCAATTGCGCGCGCATCAAATACATTGCGCGTGTCAAATATCAGCTTGGCCGACGCTGCAACCAACCCATAATCTACGTCCGTGTGGTCTGTCATGACCGCAACCGCATCGAACCCCGCAACCACTTCGCCAGTCAAATCAACAGATTTCCGGTTCGCGAGTTCCGGGTCATCCCGGGTCAGGGGCATGATCGGGAAATATGGGTCATAGTAGCTACAACTCGCACCCATTTCTTCCAAACGCTTTAGCGCGGCCAAAGCAGGGCTAACCCGTGTGTCTTCAACATCCTTCTTATAGGCGATCCCAAGCAGTAATATCTTAGCGTTGGAAATCGAGACCCCTGATTTCGTCATCAGCCCTGCAACAATTCGCCCGGCGACCGCGTCAGGCGCGCTGTCATTGTTGGACCGTGCCAAATCTATGATAGGCGTGTCCGAGCCAACATCCCGTGCCCGCCAGGACAAATATGCTGGTGAAACCGGAATGCAATCACCGCCAATACCCGGACCAGGGTAAAATGGCATATAGCCAAAGGGTTTGGTCGCCGCCGCGTCAATGACTTCCCAGACATCAACACCCATTGCGTCAAAGGCTACCTTCATTTCATTAACCAGCGCAATATTGACGGTCCGAAAGCTATTTTCTGCCAGTTTGACCGCTTCAGCCACAGCGGAGGAACTTACAGGGACGGCCCGGTCAACAATTTTGCTGTAAAACAGCTCAAGCAAATCGCGTGACGCTTTATCATCCGCCCCAACTACTTTGGGGATATTGCGGGTATTATGAATGGCATTTCCGGGATCTTCGCGCTCTGGTGAAAAGCCAAGGAAAAAGTCGCTGCCAACCTTTAGGCCGCCCGCTTCCAGGATTGGTTTGATAACGGTGGCCGTTGCCCCCGGCCAAACGGTACTTTCGAGAACGATCAACTGTCCCGGGCGCAGGTGGGCCGCGATGGTTTCTGCGGCTTTGATTACATATGTCAGGTCTGGCTCATGCTCAGGCGACAATGGCGTCGGTACGCACAGCAGAACAACATCCATTTCGCGAATTTTCTTGGCATCAGTTGTGGCCAAAAACGTCCCACTGCCAATCGCATCAGAAACCCGGTTATCCGGAAAATACGAAATCATCTTCTGACCGTCGTTGATCATCCCTACCCGGTCGCGATTTATATCGAAACCAAATGTTGGAAACCCCGTTTCATGGATGGTCAGCGCCAGTGGCAGGCCAACATAACCCAGCCCAATTGTCATGACATTGGCGTCGCAGTTTGAAATACGCTCTTTCAAATCCGAGAATAAAGAAAACGTACTGGTCATAAAAATCGGTTCCCGTTTAACACACTTCACCCGCAAGCCACTTAGCATAGCATCGTTCTAAACTGTAGGAATTTTGACAACCTTCGCCGCAGGGGCAATCGAATTACGCTGAAATCTGAGTATTGTTTTGAAAGGCAAAACAATTAGCTCAAACCAGCCCGAATCTCTGCCAGCCCTTTCTCAAAATCCACTTGCGGCTCATAACCCAGCCGAGTGCGGGCGTGCTCAATGGATATCAGCGGGCTGGCGGCCAAAAGGGTCAGCATGTGTTGGTCTGGATAATGTGGTGC
>VAPL010341835.1_pt1 | contig 17501 bp, 13 predicted proteins | sample 3395061 | NCBI WGS metagenome assembly VAPL01 (sample SAMN08290444, study PRJNA428436) | hydrothermal vent metagenome | isolation source: Deep-sea hydrothermal vent chimney 2 | place: Pacific Ocean: Juan De Fuca Ridge | depth 2182 m m | reverse complement strand
CCCCAAATTGACAATACAGCCTGTCAGGCTCCTTGGCGTAAAAAGACACATTATCAGTTAGTTAATGAAATATTAAAACCCTAAGGTTAACGACTATGGTCGGTCGACAGGCCGGAGGGCTTTTACTTTCTGTTCCCGCCACAGTGGGATAAACAAAGAATTCAAGCCTGCCTTCCGCAGGCAGGACTGCATAAAAATCCAATACTCTTAAATAAGAAACTATGCTTTATTTCGGCCACTCGCCATCAACAATTGGCATTGCCTCCAACTTAGCAGGATCAACAACCACATGCTTTACACGATCTCTTTTCCAGGTATATACGATATGTACTTTACCGTCATTTCCCTGGATTACAGAGGGATATGAATATTCGCCTTCCTTGTCTTCCAGAATCAGGGCTGCTTCCCATGTCATGCCATCTTCAGAAATAGCAACATTTAGCGGAGACCGTTTACCTCCCCACTTATTGGGCTTTTTGCCAACATGATTGTACACCAAAAGTTGCCGGCCGTCTTTTAAGGTTACGGCATCTGTTCCCGAGTTTGGGTTTGGCAATCCGGATGGCTTAAGGTTAGACCATGTCTTTCCAAAATCAGTTGACCATGATGACAAAACTGCATTTTCTTTACTTCTGGCCATGATTTGAAGTTTACCCGCAGGATATATCAATATACTGGGCTGAATGGCATTGTACTGCTTTCCATCGTTAATAGGATCACTTTTTGTCCACGTTTTCCCAAAATCATCGGAATATTCAAAATGCACTCTCCATCCCTCATGCTCGGTACTGGTAGGACTGATCAAGGTGCCGTTGCTTAACAATGCAGGTTTATTTTTAATCGGTCCCAATATTCCTTCCGGAAGTTTTACCGGATCTCCCCATGTTACTCCATTATCGTTTGATTCTATCAACATGCCCCACCAATCCTTTGGGGTAGGACCTACTTTATAATAATTTTGAAGCGGACCGTTTGGCACCTGGTACAAAACAGGATTCCAACATGGATGCCTCAATTTTCCATTCTGAATTCCATTGGCGATTGATACAGGATTTGTCCACTTACCATTGACCTTTCTACTGATCCAAATTTCGACATCTTTGTTTTTTTCTTTTGTGCCACCAAACCAGGAGGCAATGATACCGTCTGGAGTTTCTGCAATTGTTGAAGCGTGGGATTCCTTAAAAGGGGCCTCCTCAAATACAAATTCTTCTAACGTAATACCTTTGTTTTGGGCGAAGGAAATAGATGAAGTACTAATTATTAATAAGACCAGGGATAAAATGAATTTTGTCTTGCGCATAAGTTTATCAGTAAGTTTCATACAATATACTTTTATTGATGGGAAAGCTATCCCTCTTAACTTGATTTTTTTCGGGGGCTTGTATTGAAGATAATTACTACACATCTAAGCTTACTTGCTTTGATAGGACAGGTTTTCGTTACCTACAATAATCTTTCAGAAATAGAAAATTCAATTTCACACGAGCAATAAAAAATTTACAAAATGATTTTACTTTTTGATAGTTATATTTTAATGCGCTTGCAACGATTTTTATCATACAATTATTAAGGGGACCTCTATTAATTCATTGTTCTGCCCAGCCATTCAAACCCGAAATAGAATATATCATTCCTACTCTTGAATGGAGAAAAGGAAAGACTTCTACTGCCATGTACCATCGGCGATTGGGTGGAGGATTGAGAATTTATCTCAAAAGACCATGTTTTTCATCAGGAGAAAACGAAAAATTGGCGGTAATTCTACCAGATTTTAATTCCAAAAATGACTCGAAGAAAACCCTTACATTTAAAGGAAGCGGTTTGAATACATATTTGATCAACTAAAATAACCATAAGCCAGAAAGGCGGTAATTGCTTTGTCAGTGAAATCATAAAGGTTATTTTCACCTTTATTCCAGTTAGAAATATTTTTACTTAATTATAGACGAACACGGGTACAAATACGCATTAATCAATGTCGTTTAGTTAAGCCATCACGTAATCGCGAGGCACGAAGCGATCGTCTAATATTGCGATCCAGAGTTTAAATAGGCTGCCACGCTACACTCGCAGTGACGAAAAGCTTAACTAAACGACATTGCCTCATTAATATAAAAATTTTTAATAATAATCGATTGGATTTGATGGGCTAAAAAAATATAAAGCTAATTTAAGTTAAGCCGTGCAATTCAACCACGGCAAATCCCAATAGTAAAAACAACTAAAATTATCCAGGCTGCTCTATTTTAGAACTCTATAAATCATTTTCCACATTTCAGAATTCACCAATGTCCTTAATTCTTCAGCTTTTGCATTGATGTGATCGATGTGTTTGTCAGGATGAATTTTATTGAAGTAGTCCAGATAATTGACAACTTCTATTTGATCTAAAGAAGAATATCCATCGGCAGATACATATTGGAAGTCTTTCATGTTTCCAGGCCATTTTGCCCATAAACTCCAAGATGTTCTATCGTTATTTCTTATGGCCTCCTCATACAGAGGTTTGTATATTTCCTCTTTAAAGGCCAAATATTCTTTACTTTTTCCTGGTTTCACATTAATCTCATTTACAACATAAATTTTGCCGAAATGATCGAGGCTATTACTACATGAAATTTGTTGGTGAAAAACTCTGGATGCAGTTATTTTTCTTGAGGTTTCTGTTTGCTTATAAAATACCTCCCAATCATCAGCACTCTTTTTTGGAAAAGCCTCATTAAAAACTTCCTTTGTGATTTTATCGTCAATTTTTGAGAAGCTATCGTACCAGGTAATGGTCACAAAATTGTATGAATCTTCTACAGTTTTGAACATAATTTGATATACACCCCACCCAACGATCATTCCTTTTTCAAGTCTGACTTCATGGATTTCTTGCCAATTATTTTCAATCTTAAGATATGCTTCAGGGTCATCGACTTTCATATAATCCACAACACCAATTATATTTTGGCAATAAACAGAAAAATTGAATGACAAAATAACACACAATGTATTCAATAAAATCTTCATGGTAAAGAAGGTATAATATTTTTGGTCGTGAATAAAATTAATAAATAATGAGCAAACATTCTATTTTGATTTGAAAAATATGGAGTGGCTACCAAAAGGAAAATATTGTGTTTTTAATCAAAACGAATGCCTTATTATAGGACAAAAAAGAGTAAGCCAATAACCCTGAGCAAACCCATGAGGCATAAATTCGCAATAACATTATTGATGCCAGCGCTGGAGAATTTAACCCACAGTTGGGGCTAAAATAGTTCAAAGAAATCTATAGTATTGAAATTTAATGAACTCATATTCAGCTATAAAAAGTAAAATAATTCAGTGAATACTTGAAAAGAATAAATAATAGAAATTTATTGCACTTTATTTAGGTTCTACCTCTTTATTATTGACACCAATAACAATCTAATCATGGTCAAATCATTTTACTTAATTGCAATATTTTTTGTTGTAGCTGTAAATCTTCAAGCACAAGAAACACAATGGGTAAGTACAATCCTTGAAGCTTCTTCGGAACAATCGCCCCAGGCATATTCTGCTGAGCAAATAATTGGCAAGCCCAACGTCACACCAGGAACTGGAGAGAGCCCTAATGCCTGGATGCCTTTCTGGGAAGACAGGGAAGAATATGTGAAAGTAGGATTTGCCGAGCCATTTAAAATTAGACAAATAGCAATTGCTGAATCGTACAACCCAAGTGCTATATATCAGATATTTTTATATGATCGTTCCAACAATGAATTTTTAATCAACACATTTGAGCCTCGGTCTATTGAATTAAAATCCAGGATGCTGCACGTATTTTTTGACCTCACAGAATATGAAGTTGCCGCAGTAAAAGTTGTTTTACACTGTGATGCTGTTCCCGGGTTTAGCTCAATTGATGCCATCGCAATTTCAAATTCTACATTACCTATAAAGCAAGAAGTGAAAATTTTGGAAAGCGCAATTGTAAACGTAAATCCCGAAAGATTAAGCGAGACAGTTAATAGTGTCTATGATGAATTAAAACCATTAATTACTCCAGATGGAAAAACATTGCTATTCAGCAGGCAGTACCATCCTGACAACATTGGAGGAGAAGATGACCCTGAAGACATATGGTTTTCGCAATGGGATGAAGAAAAAAATGAATGGCAGGAAGCGGTAAATATGGGCAGCCCTCTGAATACCAAAGGCCCTAATTATATAAGTTCCATTACTCCAGATGGCAATACAGTAATCATCACTCTGGGAAATAGATATACTAAAAACGGCAAGATGAAAGCCGGGGCATCTGTCAGCACCAGAACAAGTGAAGGTTGGTCAACTCCTGTCCCATTCGAAATAAAAAATGAAATTAATACACATAAAAATTCCAATTATTTTTTAGCTAACAACAGAGAAGTATTGATCATGTCTGTAGAAGGTGATCCTACATTTGGTTCAAGAGACCTTTATGTGAGTTTTTTAACAGAGGATGGAAGTTGGACCGAACCATTAAATTTGGGTTCTATGGTTAACACAACGCTGGAAGAATCTGCCCCATTTCTCGCTGCCGATGATAAAACGCTCTATTTTTCATCAAATGGTTTTACGGGATATGGTAAGCACGATATTTATATCACCAGAAGATTAGATGATACATGGACTAATTGGTCAGAGCCAGAAAATTTAGGTCCCCAAATAAATTCACCAGGAGATGACTCGTTTTTCAATATCCCTCCGACTGGAGAATATGGGTATTTTTCCAGAGATGTCTCGACAGGAAATTCAGATATTTTTAGATTTGAGCTACCAAAGGAGCATCAACCCGATGCTGTAGTTTCAGTTAAAGGGGTAGTTTATAATACTAAAACAAGAAGGCCAATTCAAGCAAGAATATTTTATGAAAGTCTTCCTGAAGGCAAAGAAATTGGTACAATAGAATCGGATCCGTTGACTGGTGAATATCAGATAATACTACCTTCCGGCAAAATGTATGGCTATTTGGCTGAATCAGAAGGATTTGTGTCAATTAATGCTAACATTGATTTAACAGAAACAAAAGACTATAGTGAGCTCAGTCAAGATCTTTTTCTTGTTCCTATTGAAGTTGGTGCTGTTGTTCAACTGAATAATATTTTCTTTGGTTATGATAAATATGCTTTAAAAGAAGCCTCATTTCCAGAGCTTAATAGGATTATAGAAATGTTGAACAAAAATCCGGAAATGAAAATATCTGTTGAAGGTCACACGGACAATTTTGGAACGCAAGCCTACAATGTTGGTTTGAGTGAAAGAAGAGCTCAGGCTGTTGTTGATTTTCTAATTAAGGGAGGAATTGAAAAAGATAGGATTCAATCAGTAGGTTGGGGCAAATCAAAACCTATTGCTAGTAATGATGATGAAAAAGGAGGAAGAGAGCTGAATAGAAGAGTGGAGTTTATTATCCTGGAGTAAAGAACTTTAAGGTTCTATGTGAAATATAGCGGTCCCAAACTTTGGGTCCGAGCATATGTTTGAAATGACTAAGAATTATGAATTCTATAAGTTTGATTGGGAGAAGTTCATGCAATCTGACAAGCAAGTCGAGGCAATTTAGGAAACTGGAAGGAATGTAACGGGGATTCGACTCTAAAAGAAAAATGGACTAAGATCAAACAAAAGCCCCACCAAAAAAAATCGATCCGAATTCGATGTTAAGTGTTAAGGCTTATCCATATCAGATGGCAGGTGGAGTAATTATCTCAATACCATGGGGTAAATAATAAAATGCTTACTATGATGACAGAGGCAGGCTTTGATATCAAGCAAAATTTCAAGACCGGGGAGTTTTTTGCTTCATGGCTGGGTATATTCCAAACCGTAAGATAATAGGTGAAAAAATCATTTCATCAAAGCTCCAATAGTTTTAAAAATGATTTCCTAATAAGAAATACATAGCCATTCTATTATTAAAAAATTAGAAGTATTTTCTTATTATTTTTGTGTCTGATTAATAAGTGTTTAAGATGATTTATATTAGTAGGGATGCTCATTTTTGTGCAGCACACAAACTGTACAACGAAAAATGGAGTAAGGAAAAAAATGAAGAAGTGTTTGGCGCATGTGCCAATGAAAATTGGCACGGGCACAATTTTGACATGACTGTGACAGTTAAAGGCCCAGTTGACCCTGAAACAGGATTTGTGATGAATTTCAAGGTATTGAATAAAATTATAAAGACAGAAATCCTTGAAAAAGTTGATCATAAAAACCTCAATCTCGATGTTGATTTCATGAAAGACAAGTTGACAAGTTGTGAAAATTTGATTGTAGAATTCTGGAAAATTTTAGAAAGTAAAATTAGAGAAGAGACAAATTTGCAGACTAAACTTCATTGTATAAAGCTTAAAGAAACCCATAATAATTATGCCGAATACTATGGCGAAAAATAGCTTTTATTAACAATCATCTACTTCATATGAAATACTATCTAATTGCCGGTGAACGATCTGGAGATCTTCATGGATCTAACTTGATAAAAGCCTTAAAAAAGGAAGATACGGATGCATTTTTCAGAGGTTTTGGAGGAGATTTTATGAAACAGGCTGGTGCTGAAATAATTGTTCATTACCAGGAAATGGCCGTCATGGGAATTGTTGAGGTTGTGATGAATTTGTTTAAAATCAAGAAGTTTCTTTCTTTATGTAAGCATGATATTGAAGACTTTCAGCCTGATGCTATAATATTTATTGATTTTGCAGGATTTAATCTTCGAATTGCAGAAAAGGTTAGCAAACTAAAATCAAAAAAATTTTATTACATATCACCAAAAATTTGGGCTTGGAATCAAAAAAGGGCGTTCAAGGTAAAGCGGTTTATTGACAAGGCATTTGTGATATTACCTTTTGAAGAAGAGTTTTATAAGAGATTTGATGTAAATGCCCTTTATGTTGGAAACCCGGTTATGGATGCCATCAATACTTTCCAACCAGATGATAAATTTGTATCCCAGCACAATATAATAGGTACGGATGGAATGATTGCACTTTTACCAGGAAGTAGAAAGCAGGAATTAGTTCAGCTATTGCCTATTATGATTAATGTTGCCAGAGCATTTCCTAATAAAACCTTTGGATTATCCATGATTAAAAATTTGCCTTCTGAATTGTATGAATCTGCATTAAGTGAACCCAATATTATGCCCATAATGGAAGATAATTATAATCTGTTGCTAAATGCAGAAGCTGCAATTGTTACATCGGGCACAGCAACCCTTGAGACAGCCCTATTTGATGTGCCTCAGGTAGTAATTTATAAGACCAGTGATTTGAATTATTTTATTGGAAAGCAACTTGTAAAGGTCGATTATATCTCGTTGGTCAACCTCATAGTTGATGATGAAATTGTTTTAGAACTGGTTCAGGATAGTGTCACTTTTGAGGCTGTTGCTAACGAACTCAAAAGTATCCTTAAGAACGATGCACATCGAAAAAAAATATTGAAAGGATATAGCATATTAAGAAGCACTTTAAAAGGAGAAAATGCTTCTCAAAATACTGCCAGAGAAATATTTGAAACTATATCTTCAGATAGAAAATAATTTTGATTTATCAGTTAAGCAACCTTCAATTTATTTACACGTGATTTTTCGAATTTTTCTACAGCGTATTCGCGGGTGATGATAAGATTTTTAACATTTTTGCTGGACGGAAGCTCAAACATAGCATCATTCACAATTGCTTCACAAATAGACCGAAGTCCTCGAGCGCCAAGTTTGTATTCGACCGCCCTGTCAACAATATATTCCAAAGCAGACTTCTTGAATTCAATTTTTATACCCTCCATGTCAAAGAGTTTACTATATTGTTTCGTAAGCGCATTCTTTGGCTCCGTCAAAATCTTGCTTAACGTTTCCTTATCCAGAGGGTCTAAGTAAGTGAGTACAGGTAATCTGCCTATTAATTCAGGGATTAATCCGTAACTTTTCAAGTCCTGAGCATTGATATACCTAAGCATATTCTCATCTTCTATGTGTTGTCTGTCATCTGAGTCACTATTTGAGGTAAACCCAAGCGGAGCGGTATTCAACCTTGATTCAATAATCCTCTTAATCCCATCGAAAGCTCCACCACATATAAACAATATGTTTTTCGTATTCAATGCGATCATCTTTTGGTCTGGGTGCTTTCTTCCACCCTGAGGCGGTACATTTACAGTGGTACCTTCAAGTAATTTTAACAATGCCTGTTGAACCCCTTCGCCACTTACGTCTCTTGTAATTGATGGATTATCCGATTTTCTGGAGATTTTATCCAGTTCGTCAATATAAACAATGCCCTGCTCAGCATTTTCAACTTCATAGTTTGCAGCTTGCAAAAGACGCGTTAATATACTTTCGACATCTTCCCCAACATAGCCAGCTTCTGTGAGAACTGTTGCATCAGCTATACAAAATGGAACCTGAAGCATATTTGCCAATGTTCTGGCCAAATAGGTTTTCCCTGTTCCGGTTTCACCAACCATGATGATATTGGATTTTTCGATTACAATATCGTCATTTAGGTCAACTTTTTGCATCAACCTTTTGTAGTGGTTATAAACAGCAACGGCAATTACTTTTTTGGCATCATCCTGCCCGACAACATACTGATCTAAAAACGCTTTAATTTCCTTTGGTTTTACCAGATTGAAGTTAGGCTTATCTCCACTATCTTTGGTTTTTTTCTCTTCTTGTAATATTTGGAATGCCTGATCAATACAGTAATTGCATATATGAGCATGAATACCAGATACCATTAAATCGACATCTTTCTTTTTTCGTCCACAAAAAGAACAAGTAACTTGTGTCATTTTGATAAATTATTTGATGACTAAAACCTCGTCTATAAGTCCGTATTTTTTGGCGTCAGCAGCCTTCATCCAAAAATCACGATCAGAATCTTTTTCTATCTGTTCATATTTTTGACCAGAATGTTTTGCCAAGATATCGTAAAGATCTTTCTTGACCGAGAGCGTTTGTTTTAATGAAATTTCCATATCAGATGCCTGACCTTGCATTCCACTCATTGGTTGGTGAATCATTATTCTTGAGTGAGGTAAGGCAGACCTTTTGCCGCTTTCACCACCTGCAAGAAGTACTGCTGCCATAGATGCTGCCAGTCCAATGCAAATCGTAGAAATGTTAGGAGCAACATATTGCATGGTATCATAAATTCCAAGGCCTGCATAAACAGATCCTCCAGGACTATTTACATAAAGTTGAATATCTTTTTTTGCGTCTGTTGATTGCAAAAATAGCAGCTGGGCAGTGATAATATTTGCAATATTGTCATCAACAGGTAGGCCAAGAAAAATAATCCTATCCATGATAAGTCTGGAAAAAACATCAATTTCAGCAAATCTTGTAGGCCTTTCTTCTATGACAGATCTTGTCATATTTTCTACTTTATGAATATAGCTGTCAACAGTGTTTCCATTAAGTCCTTGACCTTTTACAGCAAATTTCCTGAATTCTTCCTTATTCAATTCCTTATCTATCATTAGTTTAATGTTTATGTAGTGCAATTTACGAAAATAAAAAAAGTCCTTTGCTAAAAGGACTTTTTTTTAAATGGTGCTTATCACCATATTTATTTTTCTGCCTTTTTATTAAACTCTTCCTGAGTTACTTTTTTAATAGATATTTCTGTTTTTTGTTTTAAAACCTCTATTATTTTTTCTGTTCTCAATTGATTGAAAATTTTCATATAATTTTCGCCATTATTTTGTTTAAGGTAATTATTGGCCATAACCTCAATATTTTTATCCATTTCATCATTTAGCTCCATGCCTCCAAATTGAGTTTGAAACATCTTTTTGGTATAATTTACCGCATTGACATATTCAATATTCAATTTATTGTCATCAGCAATTTTATTTTTGATCAATGTCCATTTTAGATCTCGTACATAGTGTTCAAAGTCCTTTTCAACATCTTCTTCCTTTAAATCTTGATTTGTGGCTAAGATCCACTTTTTATAGAAATCCTGCGGAATATTCAGTTTTGTTTCTTTCAATACTTTTTCCTGAATTTGATGAGCAAAGAGATATTCACTTTCCTGGTCGTAGTTCTTTTCAAATATTTTTGAATATTCTTCAATAAATTCTTCTTCGGTTTTCACTTTGTCCTTGCCGAATACCTTATCGAAAAATTCTTGATCCATCTCAGCAGGTTCTACTCTATTTACGTTTTTAACTGTAAATTCAAATTCTCCCTTTAGGGTTGCAATTTCCTCATCTGAAAGTCCGGTTACTGCAACAAGATCCTTATCATCATCAAAAAGCTTTTGAATATCGAAATTGATTACATCTCCATTCTTAACACCGATAAATGATTTTTGAAGTGTTCCAGAAATCTTATCAAGATAAATCAACCCATCTTTAGTAAATTCGGAAGATGATTGCCCCATTGTTCCAAATAATGAGTCACCCTGCTCACTAATTTCAGGATTGGTTTTACCATGCTGCTCTTTCAAATCTTCAATAGCCTTATCGAGCACTTTTTTGTCCAGCTTGATTTGATATTTATCGATTTTGAAATTTAAATTATAATCAAAATCATCAATCAGGCCAACATTATATTCAAATTCAAATTCTTTTTGAGAGTCCCAATCAATTTCTTTAGCTTTTTCGTTATTTGGAAGAGGTTCACCAATTATTTTAATATCATTATCTTTTATATAATCTTTAAGTGTGTCAACCAATATTTTGTTTATCTCCTCTACCATTATGGATTTTCCATACATTTTTTCAATCAGGGATATTGGGACTTTTCCAGGACGAAACCCTTTAATATTGGCCTCTTTACTATAAGATTTTAATTTTTCTTTAAGTTTTGATTGATAATCAGCTTCCTTTAATTTAATTTTAATTAAGGCTTCTGTGCTTGAATTTTTCTCTAATTGAATGTCCAAGGCAATAATGTTTAAATGTGTAAATTATAATAAAACCCTCAATTTCGCTTTTATGAACGCCATTGAGGGTTTGTGTTTTGTGCGGATGAAGGGACTCGAACCCCCAAGCCTCGCGGCGCTAGATCCTAAGTCTAGTGCGTCTACCAATTTCGCCACATCCGCAGGGCCAAAAAATGGAATGCAAAGGTACATAAATTTATATTACTTTCAATTGTTTGTAATTCTTTTTTATTTTGAAAAGCAAAGCAAAAATATATGACAGAAGTTGAGTTAGAACAGGAGAAGAAAGATATCATAAGACAATACCGTAAGTTACTACGACATGCAAAGCCATTTCTAAAAGATGATGATGCCAAAATCATAAAAAGAGCTTTTAAAATGTCTCAGGAAGCGCATAAAAACATGCGCAGAAGATCTGGAGAACCATATATTTTTCATCCATTGGCTGTTGCGCAAATATGTGTAGAGGAAATCGGGCTTGGTACTACATCGATAATAGCAGCGCTCTTGCATGATGTGGTCGAAGATACTGAAATGGAAATTGAAGATATGGAGAGAAATTTTGGCAGCAAGGTTGCTCGTATAATTGATGGTTTGACAAAGATTTCTGGAGTCTTTGATTACGGAACTTCGCTACAAGCCGAAAATTTCAAGAAAATGCTCCTTACATTATCCGATGACGTTAGGGTGATATTGGTCAAACTTGCTGATCGCTTACACAATATGCGGACACTTGATAGCATGCCGAGTCATAAGCAAATAAAGGTTTCCTCCGAAACAATTTATTTGTATGCGCCATTGGCCCATAGACTAGGATTATTTGCAATTAAGTCTGAATTGGAGGATCTTTATCTTAAATATAGCGAACCAGAAAAATATGCAGATATTGTCAATAAGGTTAGCGCATCGAAAGCACCACGAGACAGGTTTGTCAGAAATTTTATTAGCCCCATTCAAAAGGAATTAAATAAACGAAACCTAAAGTTTAATATCAAGGGCCGTCCTAAATCTATTTATTCTATTTGGAATAAAATGACAACCCAAAATATTCCATTTGAAAAAGTTTATGATTTATTCGCCGTAAGAATTATTTTGGATTTGCCTTCGGAGTTAGAAAAAGCAGGATGTTGGCAAGTTTATAGTGTAGTGACTGATTATTACCAGCCAAACCCGGATAGACTTAGAGACTGGATCAGCACACCAAAATCCAACGGTTATGAATCTCTTCATACTACCGTGATGAGTAAAACTGGTACTTGGGTAGAAGTGCAAATTCGAAATAAAAGAATGGATGAGATAGCTGAAAAAGGCTATGCGGCACATTGGAAGTATAAAGGCGCTGACCAGGTATCTTCGGAATCGGGTTTGGAAACTTGGATCACCAAGGTTAGAGAGATATTGGAGAGAGAAAACGCATCGGCCATAGAGTTTGTTGATGACTTTAAGCATAGTCTATTTAATGAAGAAATCTTTGTATTTACACCAAAAGGAGAGCTGAAAAAATTACCAGGAGAGGCAACAGCTTTAGATTTTGCTTTTGAGATCCACTCTGAAGTAGGAGCTAAATGCATTGGAGCTAAGGTAAATCAAAGACTTGTTCCGCTTAATTATAAACTAAAAACAGGTGACCAGGTAGAAATTCTTACGTCGAATAAGCAAAAACCCAATGACGGTTGGTTAAGCTTTGTTGCCACATCAAAAGCCCAAACGCGCATAAAGGATGAGCTAAAAGAACAGAAGAAGAGCGCAGCTGCTGATGGGAAAGAAATTGTACTAAGAAAACTGAAACAAGCAAAACTTGAGCTAAATAATGAAAACCTGGATAAATTGCTTGTCCAGTTTAATTTAAAATCAGCTCTTGATTTTTATTACCTTGTGGGTAAGGGAAAAATCAACTCTAAGGAGATTAAGAAAATAAAAAATGCAGTTGATAAACCTAAAAAACAACCACAAATACGGGTTTCTGATCTTGAATCATTTCAAAGAAAAATAAAGGAAGCAACCGGACAAAAAAGAGATCAACTGCTAATAGGAGAAGATATGGATATCGTATCATATTCGCTTTCTCCGTGTTGTAACCCAATTTCTGGAGATGATGTATTCGGATTTGTATCAACTCATGAAGGTATCAAGATTCACAGAGTAAATTGCCCAAACGCTACAGAACTACTTTCCAAACACGGGCATAGAGTTGTAAAAGCAAAATGGACTTCGCAATCGGAAGTTTCATTTTTAGCAGGACTGAAAATAAGAGGCACAGATAGGGTAGGCCTGATGAGTGATGTGTCAAATGTTATATCCAGTGAATTGAAAGTTAATATGCGCTCAGTGTCCATAGAAAGCGATAATGGAATATTCGATGGGAGTATTCAATTGTATATTCAAGACACCAAACATTTGCAAAAACTTTCGGAAAGGTTAGAAAATATTGATGGCATCGAAGAAGTTGCACGTTTTGATGTTTAATGTTTTTTCGTTACATAAATGCAGTATGAAATGCTTTGAAAAGCTAATCCAATTCATACCTTTGTAGGTCTTTTTTAATTGGCAGATTTAACAGGAATACGATAGTAATTTTTAATGGAATACAGCCACAAAATAGAAAATAATATAATTGTGCTTAAGCTTTCTGGTGATTTGATTGGAGAAAATCATGGACCAGAATTAATATCTGTAGTCAATGATGCAATAAATGACGATGTGATTTTTTGCGCTATCGACATTCAGAATGTACGTTATATCAATAGTAGTGGCATTGGTGTATTAATAACTATCCTAACAAAATTTAGAAATAAGGGAGGTAATGTGGTATTGATAAAACCTTCTGATTCTGTTGAAAAACTTCTGATAATCACAAAATTGTATTCTATTTTTACAATTGTATCGAGCTTAGATCACGCCACCAGTGAACTTGTAAAATCATAATAATATGAAATCTGATGTAATATTAGGCCTTCAATGGGGAGATGAGGGTAAAGGTAAAATTGTTGACTATTTAGCAGCCAAATATGATGTTGTTGCTAGATTTCAAGGTGGGCCAAATGCTGGCCATACCTTAGAGTTTGATGAAATTAAGCATGTTCTCCATCAGATACCTTCTGGAATATTTAGAGATAATACCAAAAATATTATAGGAAATGGTGTGGTGCTTGACCCGGTAATATTTAAAAAAGAAATAGATGCTTTAAAGAAATTTGATATTGAGCCCTTTTATAATTTATTTATTTCAAAAAGAGCTCAATTAATTTTGCCAACTCATTGTCTTTTAGATGCCGCATATGAAAAGTCAAAAGGAGATGAAAAGATCGGTTCTACGTTAAGAGGAATTGGCCCAACCTACCAGGATAAAACAGCCCGAATTGGGTTGCGTGTGGGAGATATTTCGGCTGATGACTTCAGAACAAAATATGAAAAATTGAAAAAGAAGCATTTATCTATTCTTAGTCTACACGATTTCGAATTTGACCTTGATCCTCTCGAAAGTGACTTTTTTGAAGCACTGGATTTTATGAAGAAATTTAAACTTGTAGATACTGACTACCTTATCAACCAATCTCTCGAAGCAAATGAATCTGTTTTAGCAGAAGGGGCTCAAGGATCACTATTGGATATTGATTTTGGTAGCTATCCTTTTGTTACAAGCTCAAATACAACCTGCGCCGGTGTATGCACGGGTTTAGGCTTGGCTCCATCTAAAATTGGACAGGTATATGGCATATTTAAGGCTTATTGCACAAGAGTCGGTGAAGGTCCTTTCCCAACGGAACTCCATGATGAAGTAGGAAAAAAACTTCGAAAAGCAGGAAATGAATTTGGTGCTACTACAGGCAGGCCAAGAAGATGTGGATGGGTAGATATTCCTGCATTGAAATATGCGATTATGATAAACGGTGTTACACAGTTGACGATGATGAAAGTTGATGTACTGGATACTTTTGGTGAAATTAATGTTTGTACGCATTATCAAATGAAAGATGGTTCTATCACAGATACATTGCCTTTTGATTTGTGCAACGAAGATATCACGCCAGTTTACAAGACATTAAAGGGTTGGAATATGGATGTCACGGGTATTACAGAATACAACTCCCTGCCGCCTGAATTAATCGAATATATTGTGTTTTTAGAAGAGGAGCTCCATGTGTCTATTGGCATAGTTTCTGTTGGCCCAAACAGGTTGCAAACCATATTCAGAAATGATCCTTCGGTCTGATATTACCATAACCTTTTAGAGCTTGATTCAAAATTAATTTTAAGACCTATCCTGCATCATCTGATACTTACCACCTGAAAGCTCATATGCTGTTTAGGTTTTTCTTTATAGTTTTTTTAAACCAAAGACTATAAAAAATGGCCGGAAAAGCAATGAACATGAGCAAAGTAAAACAGTTTATCAGATTAAGAAAAAATGTGCAGCCCTTCAAACTATTTCCAGAAGTGTAGAAGTCTCACGCAATACGGTAATGGCCTGCCTGCAAATCTAAATGAAGACAAGGCAAGGGCGAGGCACTGGCAGCTATTTGACCATCAGCCATCTATTCGATTGGGTGCATTATTCATTCAAAAAACTCCCTAGATCAATTTCTAAAAAACTCCTGTTTTGTGCGTTATACAGTTTGTTGTTTAAGAAAATAGATTTGATCGATGCAGAAAATTCAGCTACCTTGTTGCCTGCTTCATCAATCACAAAAGTCTGATTTTCCCTAGCAATGAACTTCCTCTTATTCCGGCTCAAATAGTAAATATAAAATTCTTCGGATTCTATCTCATTCTCTATTTTCAAATCTGCGTTTAAGGTCAAAACCTTTCCGCTCTGGGTGTAAAGGAAATGTTTGGCAGAATCTAAGTTCGGCAAACTGAGGAATAATGAATCCCTTTGAACAAACACTTGTTTACCAATGAAATAGCTTAGTTCTCCATATTTTTCGATGTTGAACTGTTGATCAATAATTAATCGCCCATCACTTATTGAATATTTTGATATGTGATCGTTGAATATGAATAATAACTCTCCATCTTTTTGACCAATCCCCTTGATAATCTCTTTTTTCTCATTCGTTACCGTTTCCAGATAGTTTTGATTGCCGGTATGGAGGTCAAAGGATGCTATAAAAGGAGTTCCAAAGTCAAGTTGGCGATGACCCATATAGGCATAACCTCTGTTTACCATGACAAGATCATCATTTGACTTGAATATCCATGATTTACTGGTTAAATCATTTGGAAGAGATTTTTGCCATAGAACTTTACCTTCTCTATTAAGTTTTACCAGATGTTCCTTGGATGCGAAATAAATATTCGAGCTATCAACAATCACATTGGAAACCACATCTCTAACAAGATTGTGACCTGTGGACACTGCGTATGTTCCAGTGAGCAAGCCGGCAGCAATGCCTAATCCTGTTCCTATTGCTGAGGCTGTGTAGTCCTTCTTGCCAGTTATGGTATTGAAATCCCAACCAGATCCATCGAAGATGTTAAGAGTATGAAGTCCAGATGCTCCAATGAGTAAAGTTGAATCGTTTAAGTAGAAAACGTCATTCCAACTGTATTCACGGCTGATATTTCTTTGCCAGATGGGTTGTCCACTTTTAAGGTCAATTCCTTCAAGCATATTTTCCGCACCTTTGGTAGCCTGGATTTTATACCCGATTCCGATTTTGTCCACTGGGTCGGCAAAAATCAGTGAGTTTTTTACTTTCCAAAGTTGTTGTCCGGTTAGGTTATCCAAACAGTAACTCTTTCCTCCTGTGGTATGAAGAGTTACCCCTCCATATTGTTCAATACGCTCAACTTGATAAGCTATTTTATCAAACCAAAGTATTTTATTATTGTCAATGTCATACCGAATTACCTCCCCTTTATTTGAAAGCCATTTTTCTTTCTTCAAACCTCTCAATTGAATTATAATATCATTATTGATCGTGTCTACTTGAAAATCATGAACTCGTTCGGGAAACGTGTATTCGTTCGCTCGTACGGGTTCACCAGTTAGCAAATTCCTCCCAACTACTTTGGTGTTCGTTAATACTATAATCTCTTTTTGGGCAAAAACTTTAGGAGAGAATATAAAAATTCCGACAAAAATTAGATAGATTTTATCCATTTGCATATTGCGTTTTATCTTTTGTCATGTATAAAATAATCCCAAAGATTCCTCCTGAGAGTAGTCCTCCAATGTGAGCTGCATTATCAATTCCACCAGTTAGTCCGAATAGAAGATTTATTCCGACATAGCCTCTAACTATTTGCCCAGTTTTTTGCTGCATGTCCAAATATCATAAACCCTCATGATATTTTCAATTTATATTTCTTGTAATTTGCAACTAGTGTTGAGTAAAGTGTACTGTGTCGGATAATGTCGTAGTAATTTTTGTCATTGACAATGCAAAAAATATAAGCATAGCCAGAGCTACACGAATATTTTTTAAAGCGGGCTAAGGCAAAAAGAACAAGACTTGGTTGGACTAAAGTATGCTTTACTTAACACTAGTGTAAAGAATTCTAATAAAGCGAATTAATATAAAAAAGTTGTATCTTTGAGGTATGGCTCGAACGGGAAAACTTCTAAAAATTGAACAGACAGTG
>VAPL010550483.1_pt1 | contig 17511 bp, 10 predicted proteins | sample 3395061 | NCBI WGS metagenome assembly VAPL01 (sample SAMN08290444, study PRJNA428436) | hydrothermal vent metagenome | isolation source: Deep-sea hydrothermal vent chimney 2 | place: Pacific Ocean: Juan De Fuca Ridge | depth 2182 m m | reverse complement strand
TTAATTTCAACTTTTTTATCATGTATTGAAAACTCAAACCCCATGGTGTATCCTAATGACTTGAGTACATTATCGAGTGTAGCATTTTCAAACTTTGTGGTGATATCAATAATCTTTTGAGTATCATTTAATAATTCAATTTCAACACCGTACCATCTTTCCAGCTTTACAAAAAGAGTAGTTTCATCAGCATTTTTGAAATAAATGATATCATCTTTCCAACCAAGAATTTCAATAGGGACAAATGCTTGTTTCCTAACCTCTTGTGTTGATAAAGTATAGGTGGCTTTTTCGCCAGGTTCTAAATAGAGTGAACCAATTGTCATTTTTGGAGTGTCTGCATATTCTATCCTCACTTTTCCTATAGCTAATGATATATCAATGTTCTTGCTATCAGGGTATGCATTAATATTGAAAGACGTACCCAAGGCAATGGTGGTAACATCTCCGGTTTTGACTTTAAAAGGCCTGTTTGCATCCTTTGCAATTTGGAAAAAAGCTTCGCCAATCAGCTTAACTTCCCTGCTATCCGAACCGAATTGTTTTGGAAAAGAAACAGAGCTACCTGCATTTAATTTTACAATTGACCCATCACTTAAGGTTAGGGTTTTTTTATGGCCTGGATCGGTATGCTTAGTTATAATTACAATCTCCAGAAGTTTTGGAGTCTGTGTTTCAGCAAAATACAGGCTAAGCCCTATTATTATGACCACTGTTGCTGCTACTTTCCAGGCAAATGATAAAATTTTTGATTTATAGGATTTTACATGGAAACCTTCTGTAGTACGTTCAATGTCAGAAAGCATACTTTGCTTAAGCTCCTCCATGTCTTTATATGATAAGTCCTGAAGTTCTACTTCAGTATCATCAAATGAGTGGTACCATGTATTCAATTGATTAAATTCCTCTTTAGTGGCCTTGCCATGAAGGTATTTATCAATTAAGGATTGTGTGTGTTGATCAAATCTTTTCATCTTACAAGTATTAGTCAGATGAAAAGGCCAACCTACGTAGTGGGTAACAAAAAAAAATTATAAAAATAAATAAATAATTGTAACAACTGTCTTATAATCTGCGAGTTCACTTCTCAAAAATTTTATTGCATTGTGAATGTGTGTCTGAACAGTTCTATGAGAAATGTTTAATTCTTCTGCAATTTCTCTAGAAGATTTTTGCTCCTCTCTACTCATCTTAAAAACCAAACGGCATTTATTTGGCAGCTTTTCTAAACCCAATTCCAATGTTGCATATAACTCATTAAATGCCAGTACTTCCAGTGTTGAATTGTCAGGCTTTTGAATATACTGGGGATGATCCTGACTATAGGTTTTGCGAAACTTTTGAGAATGGAAATAATTGAGTATTTTGTATTTGAGTGCAGCATGTAAATATGCGACGAGAGAAGTTCTGATTTCCAGATTCTTTCTTTTGTTCCACAAGTCGGTAAATAGGTCCTGTAATATTTCCTCGACTGCTTCTCTGGATTTTAAACGATTATAGGCAATTGCATATAAAGATTCCCAAAACACATTGTATATATTTTCGAATGCCTTTTCGTCTCCCCGACGAAGTGCTTTAGTCCAATCCAGATATTTATCTTCCGACGTTTTTTTCATTAAACATATGAAGTTTTACCACTAATAATGTCATTCTTAGTCAGTACCAAATTTACTCATTTGTAAATAGTGTCTCTAAGAAAACAAGTCTTTTCTTATAAAATGAATTATTATTGATAAAATTTACATTTAGTTTCTAGTATCTAATCAGTAATATTCCTGTCTACCGGACAGGCATGCGTGTATTATTTGGCAGAAAAATATAAATAGTTCCAACAGATTACGCGGATAGGCGCAGAATAAAATCAGCAAAATACTGCGTAAACTGTCTGTCCGCCTGCCGGCGAGGCAGGGTAGGCAGGTCTGCGGGAGATATCTCTTATTTCATTCCTTTTTGGTTCTGGCTTGTCCAGGTTAGGTTATTGCTAAGTTCGTAAAGTAGAATTAATCAAAAGCAGATACTAAGTATTTGTTCATAAATAAAGCTTACAGAATAGACGTAGTTATTTTGTAAGCTTTATTTATGAACAAACACCAACTTCTATTTTCCGAGGGAATTATTTATTTTAAAAAATTGATAAAAGTCATTATTGCACCCTGCCACAATTACCTTATTGTTTTGATGAATCAAAATTTTAAGTCTTTTTACATCATACGGAAGCAAAAAGCCACTTTCCATATAATTTACAGAGGCAAAGTTGCCTTTTCCATTACCAACTAAAAGCAATCCGATACTGGCATCGGCTCGTACAGTTTCTACTTCTGTACCATACAAATTTCCCGCAGCGAGAATATCCAGATGACCATCGTTATTGAAATCGTCAATGACCATATCATTTATAGATGAAAATTGGGCCTCTATGGGAAGTTGATGAAAGATAAATTTTCCATTTCCCAGGTTTTCAATATAAGAGCTGGCAAATGTATTGACTTCATAGTGCAGGGAATTTTTTAAATTATTTTCACCATATATCTCAAAAACATCAGCTATTGCAAATTCATTAAAAGTTTTAAATTTCTCTTTCAGCAACGGCACTTGCTCAACAGACCTGTTGCGTTCCCTGATTGGGTATAGTTTGTCCCCCTCATATTGAGCTAACACCAAATCGCCGGATCCATTGTTGTCAAAATCATAATAAAATACATGAAAAGGGTTTTCTTCTGATGCCTTGTACTCATAATTCAACCCCATATTTCCAAGGATAAAATCAGGGTCTCCATCCTTATCCATATCAGCAGTCTCTATACTAAACCACCAGCCTTTAGTATTTTCAAGACCAAGATCAACTGTAACATTTCTAAAGACATTTCCATCATTTTTTAAGATTGTGAATGGCATCCATTCACCGGCCAATGCCAAATCAAGTAAACCATCGCTATCATAGTCAACCCATGCTGCATCATTTACCATTCCAATATTTATCAAATCTTTGGCTATTTCATTAGTTACATCTATAAATTTACCTCTATCATTTCTCAACAACGTACTATTTGCTGGCACTGGATATTTCCAGGGCGTATGCCTGCCCGCAATAAATAGATCAATATCTCCATCCTGATCATAATCTGCCGGAACAATTGCGCCCCCGCTTACAGTAAAACTTGGTAAGCCAGCTTCTGATTTGGAAAAATTTGCCTTCCCGTCATTCAGGTACAACCTGTCTTGATATTCTTTTGCCCCAGCCCGGTATTCGTTTCCTCCACTTACCACATAAAGATCAAGATCACCATCGGAATCGACATCAAAAAAAAGCGCATCGATATCCTCGGATTTTTTATCTATAGTGAGATCAGGGAAAGGTATTATCCCAAAAGAACCATTGGGATTTTGATTAAAAAGTCTGCCTTGATTACCAGCAGAGCCTCCCATAAACATATCTTCAAGTCCATCGCCATTTACATCACCAATTGAAAAACATGGACCCCTGTCCGAAAATTTATGAGGAAGCATCAATTGCTTTTCAAAATCATCAAAACTGTTTTCACTATGCTTTATAACAAGGCCGATTTGTTCCGTAGCATTATTAAACAAAGCTCTATTTGAAGAGCTTTGTTTTGTTTTTTTGTGCTCGGCATTGCTGTATTTTACTTCGATAACTCGATTGGTTTTTTGGTTTTTCAAAATATTTCTTTTCCCATCAGGCCACTCTACTATTACTTTTTCAACTTTCTTTTTTGCACCAAGACCGAAATGAGCAATATGCTCACTTGTAGAATACATTCCCCTTACACTGGAAATTTCAAAATATTGCTTTTCACCATCTGATTCAATCCAGACCTTTACATTTAGTACTGTTTGCCCTTGCTCGTCAGCTTTTGGAATAACTCTTAGAAAATGATTATTAAGAATTTTATCCGCATTATTCTGATAAATGAAAGCAATATCATTAATATTATTGACCACCAAATCCAGATCACCATCATTGTCTAAATCTGCATAGGCCGAACCATTTGAAAAGGCCTTTTCAATGAGCCCCCATTCATCACTCACCTTGCTAAACGTAAGGTCTCCATTATTTTTATATACATAGTTTTGCAATTTTACAGAAGGTGATATGTTCATTGCTTCATCGATATCTACAAGATCCCAAATTGATACCCCTTCCGGATTCGGATTTTTTTTGAGATACTCGTGTACTTTAGTTTCCAGATGTTTTGGGAAAGTCCTGGCGGCATCATTGTTGCGAATATCTCTCATCAATCCATTGACTATATTAATGTCTTTCAGGCCATCATTGTCAAAATCTGCAAATAATACTGACCAACTCCAATCGGTTGCTCCTACCTTTCCAAGTTGAGCAATATCGCTGAAAATCCCCTCTCCATTGTTCAGGTGAAGCGTGTTGAACATATACTGATGATGACCTTTTTCATTTACAGTTTTCATGAAAACCTTTTTTGGCATCCCGCTCATGTTGCTTTTTCGACGAAAATTATCTTCCGCAACCATGTCAGCTACGAATATATCCAACCAACCATCATTATTGATATCTCCGGCATCAACACCCATACTGCTAAAGGAAATGTGCTTGGTCATCTCAAATGTTTTGTCAGTAAAGGTTCCATCACCATTATTCATATATATGAAATCTCTTACTTCAAAATCATTTGCAATAAAAAGATCTGTCCATCCATCATTATTTAAATCACTTGCTGTGACACTATTTGGATAGCATGGTATAAGCATGCCAGACTTTTTGGTCACATCAACAAATATATCTCCCTGATTTTCCATCAACCTTGGACTATATCTTTCAAGAAGCAATTCGGCTTTATAAAATTTGGAATAGTCGCCGGGATTAGGAGGTTGATTAAGTAAAAATATGTCCAGATCGCCATCTTTATCAAAATCGATAAATGTGGCATGTCTGGTTCGCTCACTATTATCTAATCCATAACTTTTCGATTTTTCAGAGAATGTATTATCTCCATTGTTTATATAGAGTTTATTTCTGCGAAGTTCCAGATCATCATCATACAATTCCCTTGTTACATATATATCCTGAAAGCCATCACCATTTATATCTCCAAAAAGAACCCCCGAAGACCAGCCGCCATTGTCTATGATTCCGGATTTATCCGTAATATCTTCAAAAACCATATTGCCTTTATTTAGATACAATTTGTCACTAACCAAATTGCCAGCAAAATAAATGTCCTGTAAACCATCATTATTTATATCTCCTATGCCAACTCCTGCGCCCCCATAATAATTGGAATATATCATAACATTGGCTTCTCTGGTATCATTGAGTCTATTATTGAAATTGACGTTGGTTTGTTTCGGATTCAATCTTGTGAATAGTTTTTGATTTGTTTGAGCGCTAGTATTTTCTGAAAATAATACTGCTATCAACAATACACATATCCTTGTATAACTCTTCCTCATCTATAATTAGTCCTATATATTCGTACAAAAAAACAATTACTGGTTTTTGAAAATTACCAACAGCATAAAACTATAATCTTCTGAGGTATAGTTTATAAATCCTGAATTAATTTTCTAATAGATTTCATCATCCATAGGTATTTTTTGCTGTCCTATAAATCCTCCAATGATTGAGTAAAAAAACCAAGAGATATTTACAATAATCATTTATAAGCTTCTTTGGCTCCCCATTTTATCTATGTTGGTGATGTAAATCTTAATATTTATGAAAGTCACATATTCTTCGGATAAAGTCAATCCTTTTGTAGGTATTTGCATTATAGACAAGCTAATTTTCAACAACTGAGTCATTCGATTAATTGATAAACATGTTGGAATCCGCAGTTGAGCAGTCCAACATTTCATTTAGCGATATCATCAAATCCATGTGGTATATCACGCTCTGTTGGGGCAGTTGTGCAGATGGTTTTATTGAACACCTCGGGGACTTTCTTAAAGATGAATTAAAAGATGTCCCCTCCATTTGATACCCAAAAAAAAGTTTGTGCACCGGAGCTCGTTGTCCACTGCCGGAAAAACCAACAGTGCTATTTCTACTTTACGAAGATAGATCACCTATTGTATAATATACTTTTTGCGACCAAACCTTCAAGCCTGCCTTGCCGGACAGGCAGGGATTTATAGTATGCTTTGTCTTTGATTTCTATAATTTAGAGATATTTGCATGTCAATCCTTGAAGGTTTTAACACAATTAGAAAGCATATTGCTAACTTTGTAAAGTAGAACTAAAGACATTAAAAATACGTGCTAAACCCAAACATCCAGGAAGCTCTTAAATCTGGTGGATTGCTCAAAAGATCTTTCTGCCATTGGTACCGGTAATTTAAACGAAATACTGTTTGTGCAGATGGCCGAAAGCTAATGGCCGGAGTGATGGCCAACAAATTATCTCCGATATTGGTGTTGGTCTCATTAAAAGTTCCGATGTTCCAATCAACATAATCCAGTCGGGCAGCGATGTTCAAGCTTGCTTTTTCCCAGTCAAATAGTTTCCTCCGGATGACAGGCTGTACAACATCGATAAAAAAACCTTGTTGTCTATTGCCATATTGCTGCGTATAAGTTTCAGGCACATCTACCATAATATAGGTGTATTCGCCTACAATATACGTCCCTGTTTTTTTTATTGTGGTGTTAAAATCTATGGCGACCACATCTACCCTCCTTTGCTTGTCGAGGGTCACGCCGCCATCTTCAAACTTGTTATAAACGCCTCCCATATAAGACAGACCTATCTCTCCTAGTTTCCTGTTTTTGATGGCGATTTTTCCAGAAACAAGTGGTTTTCCGCTATAGTTTTCTACAAATCTATTTGGATTTTCTTTCGTGGAAGGCAAGAAAGTCTTGCCCACTTCATTGTCGACAATGCTGTTATCAAACCCATTGGTAAGGTATGCCTCATAGCCAAATATCCAGCTTCCCTTGTATGTTTTTCCATACAGTCCAAAGCCTGCGTTTGACCAAGTGGCAGGCAATAACTGGTTGGCCATGCTCGGCCGTTCGACAAATTCCCATCTCGGGCCATCATGATTTTGATTAAATCCACCAATAGGGTTCATCATTATTCCGCCTCTTAAATTTAATGCAGGATGAAAAGCAACATCTAAAGCTGCAAACTCTATCGCCATTTGTTTGGTGCCATCCTCATATTCGAGTTCAGATAAAAATTTAATCCGCTTTGTGATAGAGGCAGACATAAAAATAGTGAGCAATCGTGCTTGAAATGACAAGCCCTCCGACACCCCATTTTCAGATGCATACATAGAATTGGCTTCTAAATAACCTCCCAATGCAACAGGCATTTTTCCGACAGTTAAAAAAGGGCGGTTGTACACCGCATCCATATTCAACTGTTCGGTAGTTGTATCGACCGGAATACGGGTGAAAAGCGAATCTGTTTTTTGGGCTTGAAGGCTAAGACTAACCATCAACACCAAACTAAGTAAAACTACTCTATGCGTGTAGTATATAAATATTTTCATTATCTGTTTCTGTTTTAAATGTTTTCAAATCTTTATCTGCGGGCCCTTCCAATACTTTTCCTGTTACCGAAAATTCACTCCCGTGGCAAGGACAACTGTATATTCCTCCACCTACATTGAGTTCGCAACCTCTGTGGGTACAATGCAGTAATGATGCATTATAAATGTTTTGCTCTATTTTGTACAAACAAATGGGAAACTCCATCTGGTCGGTTTTGACGAGCACAAAAGAGCGGTTTACTTTTTTATCTTCCCCGCCTGCTTGCTTGGCAGGTTTTACGCGCCAAAACTCAGATTTCTCAACAACCAAACGATTTGTTTCTTTCTTAATATTGGCATAATAAATCGCATTACATGATTGTAAGCTTGCTGCCAAAGCAGGCAAACCAATGGCCGTACAGCAACAATTTTTAATAAATTTTCTACGCTCCATTTTATAATGACTCTAAAAATTTAATCAATTGTTGTTTTTCTGTTTCGGGTAATTCTTCGTAGTTCGTTTTGGATTGCTGCGCCTCTCCTCCATGCAATAAAATGGCATCTTCAATGCTGGTAGCACGACCGTCGTGTAATAAAAAATAGCTACCTCCTTGTGAGTCTTTGGATAATCCCAGTCCCCACAGTGCAGGGGTTTTCCATTCGCTCGTTACGGCAAAACCTTCCGTATAATTATCGTCTAACTCAGGACCCATATCGTGCAACAATAAATCGGTATAAGGGTGAAATTCTTTGTAAGACAATACTTCGATAGGAGAATATCCAGTTTGTAAAGTAGGAATGTGGCAACTTGCACAGTTGATTTGTGAAAAGATTTGTTCGCCTGACATGACATCCGGGTTGTCCTCATTTCTACGCAAAGGGGCTTTGAGCGTTTTTAGGTAAAACACCACATCGTGTACGGTTTCTGAAGATACTTCAGGATCAAATTCCAATCCGCTGTAGATATCAACTGGTTCAAAAACAGAGGTTACTCCCATATCTTGATTGTATGCTCCCGAGGATTGATGTAACAAATCATAAGCGGCTCCTTTTTTCCCGAATCGGGTAATGTATCTGCCGTTTTTAGAAATGTAATCAGGTCTTAATTGGACATAATCAGGTATGTTGTTCCAATGTGGCCTGCCACTGATGCCATCACCGTTGGCATCATTTGGGTCAGATATTGCGATGAGGTCTGCATCAGATACAGCATCCAAAAACCCGAGCCCTGTCACCGCAGGAGCAAGCAAATCTGTAAATGTAGCACCTGCTGGCAGTTGCTCTGGCAGATAGCCGGGGACAGCCTTATTCTGCAATTGTGGACCTCCACGGCTCAAAAATTGATTGCCTGATGTGGTGTCTGATTGACCAAAGCGGGAAAACTTGATAAATGGATGTCCTTTTCCATCTCCCGCATGACAGCTTCCGCAAGATGTAGCATTAAAAAGTGGCCCCAGTCCTTTTTCTACTGTGAAAACATCATCATTGAAAGCGACATCTCCATTCAGAAATTGAAGTTGTTGCTCGGTAGAAAGCCCTTCGATTGGACCATCTAAAAGTTCGTTTTCTTCGGGAAGCATCGGCATTGTTTTTTCACAAGAAAGAATAGAAAAGGCAAAAACCGCTACAACTAATATTTTGATAAAATTATATTTCATGCTGTCTTAATATATTTTTAGATAAAACTAAATATATTATTTGAGGCACAAAAATTATTGGGTGAAAATCCACAAATAAAAGCCTCACACACCTGCCCATTCCAAAGGCAGATTCGTAATTCTCTAAAAGCCAGCACTCAACCCAAATTTGCAAAGACAAGCTTGCAGTTCAACTTATTTATAAATCATACCTTCCTTTCAATTTAATTTTCTGATATTTCTGATTAAAATAATTATACTATGAAATTATGGATTGCAATTAATTTATCGCTTTTGTCTTGTTCGGGATTTTCACAATCCGATCTCACTTTCGAGGAGTACAATCCTAAATCAACATTGGTAGTTCCCAAAAACCCAATAGAAAAAGCTAAATATCCTTTTATAGATATTCATAGTCATCAGTTTCAAATGAGTTCTCAAAATCTAACAGGCCTTATTGAAGATATGGATGATCTCAATATGGGTATCATGATTAATTTGAGTGGAGGCTCAGGAGAAAAGTTAAAAAAAGCCATAGAAAATGTGGCGGAGCATTATCCCAATCGATTTGGTATTTTTGCCAATGTTTCTTTTGATGGAGTAGGCAGGAACGGATGGGAAGAAGCAGCGGTGAAGCAGCTTGAAGAGGATGTGAAAAATGGTGCCAAGGGACTTAAAGTTTATAAAAGTCTTGGCTTGAGAAATAAAGATGTCCATGGAAAAAGATTGGCCATTGACGATCCGCGAATGTTTAAAATTTGGGAGTTGTGTGGAGGTCTGGGTATTCCGGTATTAATTCATGCCGCCGATCCAAAATCGTTTTGGGACCCTCTGGATTCTGACAATGAACGTTGGCTCGAGCTAAAAACACGACCCGGCAGAAAACGATCAGCCACGAATCCTGCTCCCTGGCAACAAATCATAGATGAGCAACACAATCTTTTCAGGAATCATCCCAACACGATTTTTATAAATGCGCATATGGGCTGGTATGCAAATAACCTGACCAGACTTGGAGAATTGATTGAGGAATTTCCAAATATGTACGTAGAAATTGCTGCTGTAATTGCTGAGTTGGGCAGGCAGCCAAGATTTGCACATGATTTCTTCATAAAATACCAGAATAAAATTCTTTTCGGGAAAGACAGCTGGAAGCCGGAGGAATTCCCAACATATTTCAGGGTATTGGAATCTAAAGATGATTACTTTCCTTACCATAAAAAATACCATGCCTTCTGGGCAATGTATGGATTGGACCTTCCCGATGAAGTATTAAAAAAAGTGTACTATAAAAATGCCTTGAAAATTGTTCCCGGACTGGATAAATCGCTATTTCCTGAATGATAAAATTTTAATATCCCTTCCATCTATAATTTTCACTACCAGGTCCTATCTTTCAGATATGCATCGAGATCTTCCCTGCTCATCGGTACTTTATCCGGATTGGCATCAACCCAACTAAGAAATGCCTCTTTGATTTCATCTGACCATTTACCATCTATTTGTCCAGCAGTGTAAACACCCTCTCGCAATTTTTGATGACCAAAAGTGTCCTTTAGCCCAATAAATTCGGAAGTAATAACCACTTTTTCCAGTAGATGAGGAGGAATAAAAATTACACCTTCCTTCTTGGCTAATATTGCATCTCCCGGAAAAACTGTAGCTCTGCCAATTCTGATAGGATGATTGATCCCAGATAGCATAGTTTCTGTTAGATATGAAGGATCCCAATCTCGTACGAAAGCATTGAAACCCTCTATTTTAGAAAGCCCCTCAATATCCCTAGAACTTGCATTAAATACCACACCTGTTTTGGATTTTGAATAAATGGCGTTTCCGAGATTGTCACCAATGAGTGTACCGTTAATTATTTTACCAAAGCAATCTGCCACATAAACATCCCCTTCCTGAAGCATATCAATTGGCCAGGAGTTAGAAGCTCCAATTCTACCATCATTGTGCCCTGTGTCCAAAATCCTTTTGTTGACATCTGGGCGCAATGGCATGTATTGGGCAGTGAGTGCCCTACCTACAAATACCTCATCTTCATGAAGTATTTTCCATCCGCTTTCAAACTGATTATTAAAACCTTCATTTCTTAACACTCCCCAAACTTCTTCAATGGAAATGTTTTTGAGCCTCTTGAGCAAGTCGTCAGAAACTTTGGGTCTTCCGTCACTGCTTCTTTCTCCAGTCCATTCGGCAGTATAAAATTTCATCAGATCATCAGACATGACAGTCTGGGCATTTAAAGAATTGGCTACAATAAATACACTTAGAGTAATTAATAGTACTTTTTTCATTTTTATAATATTTAAAGGTTGGCCATGTGTCAATGCAATTAATTTTGCCTATCGTTTGGCTTTATGTTTCTAATATAATAGTAATTAATAATTATTTTCCACCTTTCAATTTTTTATCTCGCCAATATGTGGCAAGCGAAGATCCGGTAATATTCATCATAGGCCCAAATACAGCAGGGGCCAGCCCTACCGTGGCTACCTTGCCCATCTGCAAAGCGATACCAGAGGCAAGTCCACCGTTTTGCATGCCAACCTCCAGAGCAATAGTTCTACATGATTGTTCATCCATTCCTGCCAGTTTACAAGTCCAATAACCAAGGAAATATCCAAGCAAGTTATGCAAAAGGCAGGCAAATATCAGTAGTAATCCCATGTCCAAAAGGCTATCTCTGCCAGCTGCGGTGATAATAGTGATGATTATCCCAATACCCAACATGGAGACAAATGCCATGGCTTTCCCAAGAAAATCTGTTGAACCTTTGGCCACAGCTTTAAAAATGAATCCCGCAATGATTGGTAGAAGAATAAACCAAGAAATATCCATGAATAAACTATGTAAAACTTCGTTGTCACTTGCTTCTGATGTCAGATAAAAGATCAGGTTTTTACCTACAACAATTAAAAGTGAAACTATTATCTGAATAATAATTGCTTTTCTTTTTACTAAGCCATATGCAATTGCATTGAAAACCAAGCCGGCAATTATCGGTAATATCACCATGCTAAAAATGCCTATCATCATTTTCCAGAAATCTATTGGCACATATTGTTTGGCAAGCAAACTCATCAGAGTAGGTGTGATCAGCGGAGCCAATAGTGTGGCAATTGTTGTAAGCGTGACAGATAATGCCAAGTTGGCCTTAGCAATAAATGACATCACATTGGAGGCCAAACCACTTGGTGAAGAACCTACTAAAACAATTCCCGCAGCAATTTCAGGAGGAAAACCAAATGACGATGCTATGGAAATTCCAATGATGGGCATTATGGTGAACTGACATATCAATCCAATAATCACACCCTTGGGCATTTTGATGACACCCGCAAAATCTTTGACGCTCATTTGCGATCCCATCCCAAACATTATGATTTGCAATAGTGGAACGATCAAAGCCTTAAACTCAAAATCTCCAGCTTTGAGGAAATGCTCAGGGAAATACATTGAAACAGTAACAGCTGCAAAAATCCATATGGTATAAGAAAAGCTTTTGAGCTTTTCAAAACCATTGAAGCTTAGTGCCAGTAAAATAAAAAATAACGTTAAGAAAGGCCCGGTCCCAATTGAAGAACCTGAAACCATTATACCCAAAAAAACCAGCAAGCTAATACCTGCTCCTCCAAGTAAAATTTTATAAAAGACCTTTACGTTGTTCATCTGTTTTCACGTTACACCAAATAATATTTTCTACTTAAATTAGCCTCTATAATTCATGAATATATCCATTTTGCAGATAAGATATTGACATTCAGATCAATCAGCTAAATTATTAGAAAAATATAATTTGCAGTTACAATTAATCATATCAAAGTCAATATCCTGCCTACCGGACAGGCAGGAGTTATATCTAACTCATTACAAGTATCAATAATTAACTCCTGAATTTTTCAGGTTAGAATCTGCCCATAAAGTCTATCAAATTATAAGTGTTCCTTTTTGCGATAAATAAAATTAACTTTTTGGGTATGATCGCTACTATGGGTATTTTTAGTTTATAAAGATTAAATAATTATAGTCAGATAATTTCGCATCTCAAAACAATACCTAAAATGAGCCCAAAAAACATTTCAACACGAGCAAAGGAAATTTTATCTCCAAGCAATCAAAAGTCAAATCATTCGCGAAGAGAGTTCTTCCAAAAAGCTGGTCTTGGAGGACTGGCGCTTGGGTATATGTTTGACGGTCAGGTAGAAAATGAACTCGAATATACCACTCAAAAAGTCAATCGAAGTTCTAACCCATCCAATTTGAAAATTACAGATCTGAGGATAGCTTTTACCTCTAAAGCGCCTATTATTAAAATAGATACCAATCAGGGTATTTATGGTCTGGGAGAAGTACGAGATCATGGAAGCCCAAAGTACGCTCTTTTTCTCAAGAGCAGATTATTAGGTAAAAACCCATGCAACGTCGAGCAGCTTTTTAAGATGATCAAACAATATGGCGGTCAGGGACGTATGGGAGGTGGCGTCTCAGGAGTGGAGATGGCACTATGGGATTTGGCGGGTAAAGCTTATGGGGTGCCAGTATATCAATTATTGGGAGGAAAATACAGAGATAAAATACGGATATATGCCGATACGCCTGCATCGCCTGATCCAAAAGTTTATGCAACCCGAATGAAATCGAGAATGGATAAGGGGTTTACATTCTTAAAAATGGATTTTGGCGTTCAGCTGGTTAAGGACATTCCGGGAGCTTTGGTGGGAGCAGATTTTTGGGATCAAAATAAGCAATGGTCTGAAGACCTTGGTAGTTACGGCATGACCAAGCATCCATTTACCAGAATACAAATTACCGACCTCGGACTGGAAAAAATGGTAGAATACGTACATCAGGTAAGAGATATCGTTGGTTATGAAATTCCTTTGGCTGCTGATCATTTTGGGCATATCGGGGTAAATGCTTGTATCAGGCTTGGAAATGCTGTAGAAAAATATCAGCTGGCTTGGCTTGAAGATCTGGTGCCCTGGACTTTTCATGATCAATGGAGGCAAATCACAGAGGCAATCACAACACCGACACTCACCGGTGAAGACATTTATCTTAAAGAAGAGTTCATCAAATTGATAGACAAAAAAGCTGTTGATATGGTGCATCCGGATTTGGCTTCGGCTGGTGGGATATTAGAAACTAAGAAAATTGGAGATTATGCACAAGAACATGGCATTGCGATGGCCCTGCATTTTGCCGGTACGCCGATTTCCTTTATGGCCAATGTGCACAGCGCCGCAGCAACTGAGAATTTTGTAGCACTTGAGCACCATGATGTCGATACTCCCTGGTGGGAAGATTTGGTAAAAAGCATTGAAAAACCCATAGTACAGGATGGTTTCGCGAAAGTTCCTGAAACCCCGGGGCTTGGGGTAGATTTGAATGACGAGGTGATCAAAGAGCATTTGCGTGAAGGAGAAAAATACTTTGCGCCAACACCAGAGTGGGATAAAGATCAGAGTTGGGACAGGACGTGGAGTTAAGGGGGAAAAAGGAGTGAGAGTGGTTGGCCAAACCAATTTTGATGATTATTTACATATTGCTGCTGCCACAATTTCCAAGGCAGATATTTTAGTCAGCTGGAATTTTAAGCACATTGTAAATGTTTAGAGGATATGTACCTGTTATATTTGAGCAGGCGGAACGGTGTGCGGGGATTATCGAAGCGCAGATGCCATTTCGAGTGAAGCGAGAAATCTATGGCTTGAATGAATGGGAATCATTGGTTGTAGAATCAGCATAAGATCTCTCCTGACGTCGAGATGACGATGTAGGGAGCATTGCCGGACTTTGCCAGATTTATTCCGGCATCTGTTTGAGGTTCGTAAAAAACTATCTATTGAATTTCATTGAAACCCCAGCAACGAAAAAAACCTTCATTTTCCCAGCCTCATTCGATGGGAATAAATTTGTAGAAAGACAAGGCTGTTGCTTTTGGTGGTTTTGTTTGAATTATTGAGGTTTCTGTGGTTTGCCGACAGACCCCGGAACGGTGTCCGGGGATTCCTGAGTTAGGGATTTTCCTGACCTGCCTGCCGTTTTTCAGGCGGGGCATCTATTTGCGAATAGTAGCAATTTTAACTTTGTGAAAATTATTGTTTTTAATTCTCAGCTCCCAGGCTCAACCGGCCCAAGATAAGTATCGAACCTAATTCAGTGATTGTTTGATAATTTCGTACCTGGGAGGGCCGGTATGACCTACATCGTATATAAGTTGTTTCTTATGCTCAGGTGGTGTACCCAGATACTCAAACATAGGTTTTGATGATGCTTCAAGAGGGAAAATATGATCGTAGCGACCACTGAGCATTAATATGGGAGTTGTTGCTCTCGGAAGATAATTGATCTGATCATTTTCAGGGAAAGGTTTTTGGGACCCCAATCCCGCAACAGTTAAAACTGCTGCTTGAAATCTATTTTCTATGGCAACAACAGGTGGTCCAAGCATTGCCCCAAAACTAAATCCATAATAACCAATTTTATCTTTGTTGATGTCGCTGCGTGATTCCAAATAATCCATGGATCGTTGAACATCTATCATATAGGAATTAAAATTTGCCTTGTATCGAATTTTAATGGAAGGTAAGTTTCTTCCCGCGCCTTCTCTCCCGTACATCCCGGAAAAGATAGGAATTGCAACCGCTCGTCCGCTTTTTATAAAAAAATCATATTCAAATTGCGTCAATTCAAAATTGGTTTCAAAATCATCTAAATTGAAAGCCCAGGCAGAAGGAAAATACAAAATCGTTTGATAAGGACCTTTAGAGTTGGCTGGAAGAAATAAACATAATTGCTCATCGCTATATGGGGAATTAATGAATATCTTTTCACATTTAATACCCGGATCACCAAAATCTATAACTTGAATATCTTTATTAAATGCAGTTTTTTCATACTCAAAATTATGTAAGAAGTGTTGAAAGGTCTCTTCATCAACCGGTTTTTCAAGGGTGAAGTCCCTGGAAATTAAAGAAATAGCATCTGCTATTTCTTCACCATTCTCATTTTTTTCAAGATATTTAATACATCGAAACCCATTCATTGGGGTGCGATTGAATGGATCAATTGCATTGGCATGGGTATAGTTGTAGGGTGATTCATTCCAGGCACCTCCCTGAATGAATCGATCCTCTTTACCAGTAGCTTTATTTAGGCACCATTCTCTCACATTTCCAGCTACATCATAAGTGCCATACCAGCCCAGACCCTTGTTAGAGCCTATTGACATTGTACCTTTGCTCAAGAAATTACTTCCGGGGTTAATTTTGTCTGCTCTGCCCGGTGTAGCGGTAAAAATCCAATGATACAGTGAAGGAAGACTTTTACCTACAAATTCAGCATAGGCCATAGCCTCATACCAGCTAACCCCAGAAACAGGATAGTCATCTTGTCCTTTGGGATAATCACCAACTTCCCAGGATGATGGTCCCAATTGACCTGTTTTATCTACAAATTCTACTATGGCTTGTTTCCAGGATAAATTATTGCCATTTTTTGCGAAGGATTCTTTCCAATATTCTTTCTTATTATACCCTCCCTTATCCACAAATTCCTTGTAGGCTTTATTGGTCACTTCAAATTGATCAACAAGGAAATCATTCAGGTGCGGTTGTTCCTTGTCACTCAGGTCATAAATCCAGCCTGTAGGCCAATAATCCCAATTGTCAAATGGTACGAAAAGCATATTTTTTGGTAGTTCGCCAGGCTTGAACAAGCTGTAGGTTTTATTTTGCATTACCTGAGGCATGTTTAGTACTTCAAGCGTATCAAACCCTTCCTTTTCGATTTTCCATATTGAAAAACGACTGTAGGTTTGCTGGCTGTCAAGAGGCGTCACTCCAACCAACTCGTATTCCGTATCTTCTTCTCCAATCAGTTTTCGATATACATTTGCTCCGGTAGGATCAGTATCTATGGTGAGGAAAAATTGCATCTTTGGCCACAACCTGGCAAGCAATGGATCATATGGAATATATTTTTCCGCTTCTTTTGCCAAATGAAAAGCTTCTTTCATTTTTTCTTGCTCGATCAATACTTCAATTTTTATTATCGCCTCTTCACGTGCCCATTTTACTTTGGTTGTATTTCGAAAACTAATAAACAAAAAGCTCCCAAAGGCCAGGGACATCAATGAGAAAAGTATGGTCATCCCTATCCTTGCAGGAGATAGTTTAGCTCGTTTTTTAATGACTTGAGGCTTTTGATTATTGCTGGGTGTTTCAGATATTTTTTGTAAATCGGGTTTGTTTTTGGCAATCTTGCCAAGATCTTTGGTCGCCGGCACTTTTAGTTTTGAATTGGCAATAGCATAAATCTCCCTGGGTTTAGAGTCATTTTTGAGATTATAGACGCCTATAAATTTAACCTTTATATCAGGTTTGTTTTTAATTTC
>VAPL011248453.1_pt1 | contig 17516 bp, 19 predicted proteins | sample 3395061 | NCBI WGS metagenome assembly VAPL01 (sample SAMN08290444, study PRJNA428436) | hydrothermal vent metagenome | isolation source: Deep-sea hydrothermal vent chimney 2 | place: Pacific Ocean: Juan De Fuca Ridge | depth 2182 m m | reverse complement strand
TTTCAGGATTTGAATTTGGGGAAGTATTTTCGGTAAGGTTTTCCGAATCTAAATTGTTTATATTCTCGTCTAACATTTTATGAATGTTTAAGGTTCCACTTTTCTTATAGTACCATTTACACTAGTATTGTAATGAATTGATTTTTCAGAATAAAACAAAATACAGCTATGGCTATACTTGATTTTTATTCTGCATCTAAATTAAAAACTACTGTTTTTTTAACAGTAAAACTCAGTTGGTAATTGGCATAAAGTCTCGAAAGATACTAATAGCATTGCAAAAAGCAAAACTATTCTAAAGAATAGACGTGAATTTAAAGATTTGGTTGCGTGAGAATCTAAGAATTCCATATTTCCCAAGATTTTTCTGCTTGAAGTTCTAACATTTTTAATCCGTTGTAGATAGACGCTCCTCTTTCTTCTCCTTTTGACAAAAATTTTGATTTTAGTGGATTGTATATCAAATCATATAACAAATGTTTATCCATAATATACCCATAAGGAATGTCGGGACAAGTAGTTATCTCTGGATAGGTACCTAGCGGCGTACAATTAATAATCACTGTGTATTCTTTTAGTATTTCTTTAGTAATATCTTGATATGAAATTTGACCCTTAGTAGGAGTTCTAGAGATCACTAAATAATCAATAGAAAGTTTTTTCAATACAAAAATTACTGCTTTGGAAGCTCCTCCTGTACCTAAAACCAATGCTTTTGTATGATGCTTCTGTAATAATGGTTTTAATGACTCCTCAAAGCCATAAACATCTGTATTGAAGCCTTTTAATTTATTATTAGTTACTTTAATAGTATTTACAGCTCCTATTTCTAATGCCTCTTCATCGATATCATCTAAAAAATCAATAACTTGTTCTTTATACGGTATGGTAATATTTAACCCTTTTACATCTTCAGCAATAACTTCAGAAAACTCCTTTATAGTTTGAATGTCAAAATTGGAATATTGACAATCATGTAAATGAAGCGTGTTGAACTTCTGTGTAAAATACGTCTTAGAAAATGAATATGAAATATTTCTACCTACCAATCCGTATTTAAACATTTTTTTTCGATTTTCCACCATAATAATCTATCCCTAAAAGAATACCAATACCTATTAAAATAAAAACAACGGCTATCCAAGTTTGAGAATCAAAAATATCTGGAAAGTAGCGCTTGTAATTTTCTATTACTTTATGTCCTTCTGAATCTAATAAATACTTGCCGTTTTCTAATTTATAAACTTCTTTTTTCCACGGCCATACAATACCTAATGAACCACTTATAAAACCAATAATTAACGCAGTTACTAGCTGATGCCATCTCTTTAAAACATACCCTAAAATTTGTGAGGTAAAAACCAATCCAAATGCAGAACCCGCAGTAAATGAGGCTATTATTTTTAAATATCGAATTCTTACTGCGTCATGTAAAAATTCAAAATTACCAGAAAAAATATCAGTAATAATTTTATATAAAATATTTACAGAATCTACTAAGAGTAATACGTAGTTTCCTAATAGAATTAATATGAATGATCCTGACAAACCTGGTAATGTCATTCCAGAAACTCCAATAATTCCACAAAGAAAAACAAACCATAAGTTATCATTTTCTTTAGCAGGACTCATAAAACTGATGGCTACACCGATGGCAATACCAACGACAATTCCGAACATATTTTTCAGACTCCAATCTTTAAATTGTTTTCCTATATAATAGATAGATCCGATTATCATTCCGAAAAAAGCACTCCAAACATAGAGTTCATAGTTTCTTATCAAATAATCTAATGCTAATGATACGCTGAAATAGCTAAAAAGACTGCCTCCAAAAATCAACAATAAGAACTGTGCATTTGTATATTGAAAGAAGCTTTTAAACCTACCATTAAATAATAATTTAAAAGCTTTGCCATTAATTTTCTGTAAAGAATAGATTAATTCTTCATAAAAACCTGTGACAAAAGCAACAGTACCACCAGAAACTCCAGGCACTTTATTAGCGGCACCCATAGATAAACCTTTTATAAAAAGGAAAAATTTATCAGAAAAAGTCCGCTCTTTAGACATCTTTTATCTTGCTTTTATAGTTGCTGACTTCTCCAACAATACAATTACCAAAAAGCCTACAACAGTCAAGAAAACAGCCCAAATTAATTCAGGATTTCCGTCATAAGCAAAAGGTGATATGCTCAGTTCATTGTGAGGTACTTTTACCCCGTGAGAGTTCGTACGCCAGCTTAAAGTCTCTTTCCACGGCCAAATTTTATTCAAAGACCCTAGAATAAACCCAGTTAAAAGGGCTAATGTTAAGGTATGATATTTATCGAACAACCATTTTAAAAGTCGAGAAAAGGTTAATAACCCTACAACTGCTCCCGAAATTAATAATAAAATGGTTTTTATATCTCTATCTTGTAATGCATCAAGAGCCGGTTTATAGGCTCCTAATATTAATAAAATAAAACCTCCTGAAATACCTGGTAAAATCATTGCACAAATAGCTAAAGCGCCTGCAATAAATAGAAACCAATTTGAGGAATAGTTTCCTGACATTGGTGGTAATGTTGTTATATAATATCCAATAGCTGTTCCAATCAACAGCACAAATAAAGTCATAAAATTCCACTTTTTAATTTGCTTGGCCACATAGATAACACTTGCCAATACTAACCCAAAAAAGAAAGACCAAACTAATATGGGTTCATTTTCTAACAACCATTTAATCAATTTTGCCAAGGAAGCGATGCTTAGTCCTATTCCTAGTAACAAAGAGAGTAAAAAATTACCATTTATCGATTTCCACATTGCTTTAACACCTTCCGATTTTAAAATCTTTAGTGTATTAAAATTAACCGAATTAATACTTTCTAACAGTTCTTCATAAATGCCAGAAATAAATGCAATGGTACCTCCTGAAACCCCTGGAACGACATCTGCTGCCCCCATGGCGATTCCTTTAAATAAAATAATTAGATAGTCTTTAAAACTTCGTTGCATGAATTGAATTTTGAAGCTCAAAGATAGCTAAATTAAAGATTAAAAATAGTTTAGAAATATGAAGGCCGAAGACCGACGATTGAAAAATAAATTTATAGAATTTAATAACCTAAAAGATTAGAGGTTACATCTAGCTATCCATTGTATTTCTTATATAGTAAATCACTCCTAACTACTTAGAAATAATTTCTTAACATATTCTAATTCAAAAACTAAAGGAAAGAGTTCTTTAAAAGTAGTGTGATAATCATAATCAATTTCCACTGCGTTTTCTAATAATTGAAAACCTAGTGTTTCTTGCTGTGTTAAAAAGTACAATCCACCTAAACGATACTCAATTTCAGCAAAGTCTTCATATAATTCTTTCGCTTTTAACAGTACCGAAATAGCATCGTCAAAATCACCTAAATATTGTAAAGTATCCGTTAAAGCAATAAAAACCTCTAAGGTATAATTTTCTAAGTCTAAACATTTTTGAAAACCTCTACATGCCTCTTCAAATAAGTCTAGTTTTAAATTAATATTAGCATATTTTATCCAATAAGCAGAGTTTTTGTCGTCTATTTGTATTGCTTTATTGACAAAATATAATGCCTTTTGATAATTTTTAGTTTTGATATATAAATCAGTCAATGCGAACCATCCTTTATCTAACAATGGATCTTCTTTCACTGTTTGATTAAAATATTTTAACGCTTCTTTGTGATTTCCTAATTTTTCATAACATTTCCCAATTCTTAAATAAGAAAAAGAAGTGCCATCATCTAAATCTAATGTAATTAGATAATTTATAATTGCCTTTTCATAGTTTCCTAATTCTTCAAGTGTCTTTGCTTTTTCTAAATATGCGCCAATAAAATATTCATCAATTAAAATAGAATAGTCAAAAGCTTTTAAAGCTTCTTCGAAATTTTCAATAATATAATATTGTCTACCCAATTGATGCCAAGCAATTTCACTATAAGGATCTTTATTGATATATTCTAACAGATATTCTATTGCTTCGTGGTGTTGCTCAAGCATATCGAAACAATAAATCACATTGTATAACGATGAATAGTCTTCAAACTCAACTTCTATACACTTTACAAAGTTCAATCGAGCTGTATCAAATTCTTCAAGGTACAAGTATTCCATTCCAATCAATGAACGAATATCAACTTCATCATCCGTATACAGCAATGCCATATTTAAAGCTTCAATGGCTTCTTTGTGTAATTCTCTTTTAGATAACAACGTAGCTTTATGTAAATAAACCAAATCGTTTAAAGGTTCAATCTCTTCTAATTCAATCAGTAATTTTTCGGCTTTTTCAAGTTTATCTTCGTATAATAAAACTTCAACATTTGCCAATTTAAGTGATACCGACGTAGGGTGCTGCTTCAATCCTAATTCTAATGCTTTTTTTGCTAAAGACATTTTACCAATGTTCATATAGTGAAGAATTATTTCTTCAAATTCGGCAGAATCGAAAAAATAAACACTATTCGTTTTCAACATTGACTCAAATTTTGAGAATGGTAAATCATTGTCATTTGTCGGAAATAGACTCATTAAATTAAGGTTTTCTTGCTGAAATAAAAATAGTACAACTACTATTTTGATTGAAATAACTGCTAGAATGTTGTTAACAATTTAATTAACATACTACAGGCATTTAACTTGTCGAAAAAAAATGTACTTTTGTATCCCAAATAAGGTTTGGTTGCTTTATGGCAAAAAAGACGTTACTTAACGCAAAAGATATCAACATTATCATTCATCGCTTGGCTTGTCAACTGATTGAAAACCACACCGATTTCTCTAATACAGTATTGATTGGTTTACAACCAAGAGGCATATTTCTTGCAAATAGATTGATACAGGTTTTACAAGATGATTATGCTATTTCTAATATAAAATTAGGACAATTAGATATTACTTTTTATCGAGATGATTTTAGAAGACGCGATGAACCTTTAGAGGCTAGTGATACAGATATTGACTTTATTGTTGAAGATAAAAAAGTTGTTTTTATCGATGACGTTCTCTATTCTGGAAGAAGTATTAGAGCAGCTTTAACCGCCATTCAGTCTTTTGGAAGACCAGAATCCATTGAGCTTTTAGTATTGATTGATAGACGTTTTAGTAGGCATTTACCTATTCAGCCAGACTATAAAGGAAGACAAGTTGATGTTATCAATTCTGAAAAAGTAAAAGTTTCATGGCAAGAAAACGATAAAAAAGACGCCGTTTATATTATAAGTGATAATTAAAATGAAGCAATTAAGTGTCGCACATCTATTGGGAATTAAATATCTTACAAAAGAAGATATAGACCTTATTTTTGAAACTGCCAATCATTTTAAAGAAGTAATTAACAGACCCATAAAAAAAGTACCTTCATTAAGAGATATTACGATTGCTAATCTATTTTTTGAAAATAGTACACGTACAAAGCTTTCTTTTGAATTGGCTGAAAAAAGACTTTCGGCAGATATTATTAATTTTTCAGCAAATCAATCATCCGTAAAAAAGGGTGAAACCTTAATAGATACTGTCAACAATATTTTATCCATGAAAGTAGATATTGTTGTAATGAGACATCCTAATGTTGGCGCTGCAGTTTTTTTATCAAAACACATTGATGCTAAAATAATTAATGCTGGTGATGGTGCACATGAACATCCTACACAAGCATTATTAGACACCTATTCAATAAAAGAAAAACTGGGTACCGTTAAAGGAAAAAAGGTAGTTATTGTTGGTGATATTTTACACTCTAGAGTTGCATTGTCAAATATATTTGCTTTAAAATTACAAGGTGCTTCCGTTAAAGTTTGTGGTCCAACAACACTCATTCCAAAATATATTTCGAGTTTAGGAGTCGAAGTTGAAACCAATCTAAAAAAAGCATTGCAATGGTGTGACGTTGCGAATGTCTTAAGGGTACAGCATGAACGGATGGATATCAATTATTTTCCTTCAATAAGAGAATATACGCAGCTCTTTGGCATCAATAGAGAGTTGTTAGATACAATTGGCAAGGATATTGTAATAATGCATCCAGGGCCTATAAACAGAGGTGTAGAAATTACCAGTGATGTAGCAGACTCTAATCAATCAATTATTCTAAATCAGGTTGAAAACGGAGTTGCTATTAGAATGGCAGTTATTTATTTATTGGCACAACAAATTAAACAGTAAATTATACCAATGATTGTAGAAAAAACGGATATCGCTATTATTTGTAAAAATAATGAAGAATCGATTGAATTATTTTTTAAACATTTTTCAGAAAATTATAGTAACTTTGCAAGCAATAATATAATTATTGAATTTTCTGACAATAAAGGGGAAGAAAAAGAAAATATCTTATTATTTTTACAATATTCTGAGGAACACCAAAATAATGGCATGTCTTTTGTATTGGTTATAAATGGAATCGATGTTGATGATTTTCCTGATGAGATTACAATAGTCCCAACGCTAACAGAAGCGAAAGACATTATTGAAATGGAGAATATTGAACGGGATTTAGGATTTTAATACAAATATACTATATGGTAAAAAAACTACTCTTATTTATTTTTTTGGTTTCAATTTCTTTAACTGTTTTTTCACAACAGCAAGATAGTAATACTATTGCGAGAGATTCGACAATGGTAATACGAAATATTGTCGCCTCACCTAATCCTTTTAGTGTAACTACTAAAATTAAATTTTATACGAATGCCATATATGAGATTGAGTTTTCAGTGAAAGACTTAATTGGCAATACCGTATATTTTAAAAAATACAATACTAAAGTTGGGTTAAATACAATTTCTTTTTATAGAGACAAATTGGGTTCAGGAATTTATATTTATTCAATTAAGACCAATACCGAAATTATTTCTAAACGTATCGTTGTCAAATGAGTATTAGCTTGACCATATTAGGTTGTCATTCTGCTACGCCAAGAACATTTGCACATCCAACGTCACAGTTTTTAGAAATAAACAACAGGCATTTTCTAATTGATTGTGGTGAAGGGACTCAAGTTCAACTCAGAAAGTATAAAATTAAATTTTCAGCAATAAACCATGTATTTATTTCACATCTACATGGAGACCATTTTTTTGGTTTGATTGGTTTAATTTCTACTTTCGGTTTATTAAAAAGAACTAAAGAACTACATATTTTCGGCCCTAAAGGTATTCAAGAAATTATAACCTTACAGTTAAAAATTTCAAAATCATGGGTTAGCTATGAGCTTATTTTTCACGAACTTGAAAACAAAAACAGCGAGCTTATTTTTGAAGATTCTAACGTAGAGGTGTATACAATACCATTACATCATAGAATTTATACAAACGGTTTCTTGTTTAAAGAAAAACTAGGTGAGCGAAAATTAAATATAGAAGTCATTAAAGAGATTTCTGAAATTGATATTTGCGACTATCAAAATCTCAAAAACGGGAAGGATTTTACCAGCGAAGACGGTACAATAATCAAAAATAAAACCTTAACTTTTAACCCTCATAAACCCTTAAGTTATGGGTATTGTAGTGACACTACCTACAAACCAGATATTGTTCCTCTAATTAAAAATGTCGATTTATTGTATCATGAATCCACTTTTTTAAATGATAAAAAAGAATTAGCAAAAACCACAAAGCATGCAACTGCCGAAGAAGCGGGAATAATTGCTAAAAAAGCAAATGTAGGTCAGCTAATTTTAGGGCATTACTCAAGTAGATATAATGACTTAAATTTATTCAAAGAAGAAGCTGAAACCGTTTTTAACAATGTTATCTTAGCTAAAGAGGGCAAAATTATTAAGATAGACAGTAAGGTGCCTAATGAACTTATTATAGCACATCAAAATTAGCATCTGTTAATACTGATTTGTTGACAATAATACCAAAGTACAGGCAACTTCCGATTCAATATTATTTTTAGATAATAATTCTACAAACTCTGTATTCTCGGTGCCAGGGTTAAAAATTATTCTTTTAGGATTTAGTGAAATTATATAATCGTAATACTCTATTTGACGTTTTGGATTTAGGTATAATGTAACTGTATTAATTCCCTCAAAACGTTCTTTTTCTGTTTCTATATTCACCCCTGCAACTTCACCTTCTCTTAAACCTATAGCCTCAACTTCATATTTATTCTTTATCAATTTTTTAATTGCCAAATTCGAATATCTATGAGGTTTTAAAGAGGCTCCTAACACCAATGTTTTTTTTATCATATGAGATAGTTACTTATCTTATTTTAATAAATTAACAACAAAGATATAACAAGTTAAACACATATCATTTTACAATTCATTTGGTATACCTGCTTTTTTTTATGATATTGCGAATTAGAAAATTAAAAACTAACTCAATTTATTATGAAGAAAAAACTTCTCTCATTACTATTTATAGTAACTCCATTGATAACTTTTGCACAAGACGTTGCTGAAAAAGGATTAGACCAACGCATTGACGAAGGGTTTAAACCATTTTCTGATTGGGTTTCAGACAAGATATTTTTTCTGGTATGGCACGATCCTGATATTCCATTTGTGTTGGTATTATTAGTAGGTAGTGCATTGTTTTTTACAATTTATTTTGGTTTTATAAATATTAGAAGATTTCCAACTGCAATTAATGTGGTAAGAGGAAAATATGATGACATTGAAGGCGGTCATTCTGCAGAAGATACTTCTATGACCATTGATGGTGATATTAGAGATACCATTAGAGATGAAAGCAAAGATGGCGAAGTAACACACTTTCAAGCATTGGCTACAGCCGTTTCCGGAACTGTTGGAAATGGTAACATTGCAGGAGTAGCATTAGCTATAGCATTGGGTGGGCCAGGCGCAACATTTTGGATGATTGTTTGTGGTCTGTTGGGAATGTCGTCAAAATTTGTAGAATGTACATTAGGTGTTCAATACAGAGATGTTGGAGAAGATGGTACCATATATGGAGGGCCAATGTATTATATAAGTAAAGGATTAAAAGAAAAAGGATTTACAATTTTAGGAAAAATAGCCGCAGTATTTTTTGCGATTTTCTGTATTGGTGGTTCTTTTGGTGGTGGTAATGCCGCACAATCTAACCAAGCAACCATTGTTTTAAAAGAATTGATGGGCTTAGAAAGTACGAGTGCTGGTGCATGGATTGGGCTTGTCTTAGCTATTTTAGTTGGAATTATTATTATTGGTGGAATTAAAAGAATTGCACAAGTCACAGAAAAAGTAGTCCCTTTTATGGCTGTTTTATATTTGGTGGCTTGTTTATATATTGTCCTTAGTAATTACTCTTTGGTTGATGACGCAATAAGTCTAATTTTTAGAGAAGCCTTCAATCCTACCGCTATGGGTGTTGGAAGTGTTATAGGAGTATTGTTAGTAGGTTTTAAAAGAGCCGCTTTTTCAAACGAAGCAGGTGCGGGTTCTGCATCTATTGCACACTCGGCAGTAAAAACCAAATATTCAGCTTCAGAAGGATTAGTTGCATTATTAGAACCTTTTATTGATACCGTGGTTATTTGTACAATGACTGCCTTGGTAATTATCATCTTTAATTTTGGTGGTGCTTTTGAATATGGTGGTGATGGTAGCGGTGCTGTAATGATTGATGGAATGTCATACGAAGGAGCAGGTATTACGTCAAAAGCTTTTGCACAATACATTCCTTATTCTAATGTATTTTTAACTGTCGCAGTAGTTTTATTTGCCGTATCTACAATGATTTCTTGGTCTTATTATGGATTGCAATCATGGAAATATTTATTTGGTAGAGGAAAGGCAGCAGATTTAACTTATAAGTTATTATTCCTACTATTCGTAGTTATTGGAGCTGCTGCAAGTATGAAATCAATTTGGGATTTCTCTGATGCAATGATATTTGCAATGGTATTCCCTAATATGGTTGGACTATTCTTCTTATTCCCAGTCGTTAAAAAACAATTGACAAGATATTTGGATGCTATTAAAGCTAAGAAAGCATAATATGTAATTCAATTAAAAATGAAAAATATAAAATCCCATTTCTGGTATAATAATAGCCAACGAAATGGGATTTTGTTTTTAGCGATACTTATCATAAGTCTTCAACTTGTTTATTTTTTTGTTGATTTTTCAGAAGAAGATTCAACCGATTTGAATACAACTGAAATTATCGAATTCCAACAAAGAATAGATTCCCTAAAGCAACTAGCAATAGAAAAAAGAAAACCTAAAATCTACCCATTTAATCCGAGTTTTTTAACAGATTATAGAGGTTATAAATTAGGTATGTCTACTGAAGAGATTGACAGACTTTTAGAACATAGGATGAAAGGGAAGTATATCAATTCTGCTAAACAGTTTCAAAAAGTTACACAGATTAATGATTCACTTTTAAAAACAATTAAACCTTATTTTAAGTTTCCTGATTGGGTAGTAAATAAACAAAATGCAAAGACAAATAGCTTTGGTGTTTCATCAACCTCGAGAACTCATAAGAAAGAAGGATCGTTTATTATAAAAGATATCAACTCTGCAACAGCGGAAGAATTAAAATCCGTTAGGGGTATCGGTGAAAAATTATCACAACGTATTGTAAAATACAGAAATAAACTGGGAGGTTTTTTAGTAAATGAACAACTCTATGAAGTTTGGTATTTGGATAAAGAGGTAGCCGATAGAGTATTAAAAAGGTTTATGATTATTGATATCCCAGTTATTAAAAAAATTAATGTAAACACTGCTTCATTTAAGGAAGTACTCTCCATTGTCTATATTGATTATGAGTTGACAAAAAAAATATTCAATTATAGAGATGAAGTTGCTGAATTACAATCCTTAGAAGAATTGAAGAAAATTGACAGCTTTCCCATTGAAAAATTTGGCAGAATAGCCTTATATTTGGAAGCTAAATAAATGCTATATATGAATACGTTGTATTTTACTGAAGAACACGAATCATTTAGACAAAGTTTTAAAGAATTTCTACAAAAAGAGGTTGTTCCACATATTGAAAAATGGGAAAAGGAAGGAGCTATTGAACGTTTTATTTGGAAGAAATTTGGTGAAATGGGCTATTTCGGATTGAACTCTCCGGAAGAATATGGCGGATTAGGTCTGGACCTTTTTTATACAGTTATTTTCTTAGAAGAATTGCAAAAAATAAATTCAGGAGGTTTTGCTGCCGCTATGTGGGCACATGCCTATCTGGCAATGACCCATGTAAATAAAGAGGGAAATGACCGCATAAAAAAAGCCTACTTAACACCTAGTATAGAAGGAGAAAAAATAGGTTGTTTGTGTATTACAGAACCCTTTGGAGGTTCAGATGTCGCTGGTATGCGTACAACAGCTGTAAAAAAAGGAGATACTTATGTGCTTAATGGTTCTAAAACATTTATAACCAATGGTGTTTATGCTGATTATATGGTAGTCGCTACCAAAACCCAACCAGAATTGGGAAATAAAGGAATGAGTATTTTTATTATAGATAGTAATACACTAGGAGTTTCAACAACTAAACTTGATAAATTAGGATGGCGTGCTTCTGATACTGCTGAAATTGCATTTGACAACGTTATCATACCTGCGGAGAATTTAATGGGTGAAGAAGGCAAAGGTTTTCCTTATATCATGCAGCATTTTGCGTTAGAACGATTGGTCATGGGTATTAATGCCCATGCACGTGCAGAATATGCTATTGAGTATGTAATACAATATATGTCTGAACGTCAAGCTTTTGGTAGAACTATTGATAAATTTCAATCACTACGCCACAAAGTGGCGGACATGGCAAGCGAAGTTGAAATGTGTAAGGCACTTACCTATGCCACAACAAAACGGTTGAACCATGGCGAATATGTGGTAAAAGAAGCGAGTATGTCTAAATTAATGTCTACAAAAATTGCAGATCAAGTTGTATATGATTGCCTACAATTATTAGGGGGTTATGGGTATATGGAAGAGTATCCTATGGCACGATTACTACGCGATAGCCGTTTAGGCCCCATAGGTGGTGGCACCTCTGAAATCTTGCGAGAGATTATTGCTAAAATTGTAATAGATGGGAAAAGTTATAAACCAGCAACATAGTTTGTTAGAATTTTAGCAAAAATACCCCATGGTATTGCTAAAATTATAATAGATAAGAAAAGTTATAAACCAGCAACATAGTTTGTTAGAATTTTAGCAAAAAAACCACATGGTATTGCTAAAATTATAATAGATAAGAAAAGTTATAAACCGGCAACATAGTTTAATTAAAATTTTAGCAAAAATACCCCATGGTATTGCTAAAATTATAATAGACAAGAAAGAATATAAAGCAGCAACATAGTTTAATTAGAATTTTAGCAAAAATACCCCATGGTATTGCTAAAATTATAATGGATATAATGCGTATAAAGCGCAAACGTACTTTATTATACCGCTGTAGGTAATATGACCAACGAAATTCCTCACATACAATTTAAGCCCAATAACTCCAAAGTAAAAGGAATTGAAATTATTACTTTAGAAAGTTTAATTGAGCGAAAAAATTATTTAGACCATTTTCCAGAAAAAGCACATCAATTAGATTTCTATATGTTGGTGTTTTACACACAAGGAGAAACCGAGCATTTAGTTGATTTCGTTTGGCATAAAGTAAAAAAAAATACATTGTTTTATTTAACAAAAGGACAAATAAACGCTTTCAAATTTAATAAGAATATAAAAGGTTTTTTAATTCTTTTCTCTGAACATTATTTTAAATCACAACTTAATAAACTACCAAAAAATGCAGTAATACGATTGTTTACATCTCATTTATTCTCTCCAAAAATTCAAGTTCCTGCAAGTTCAAATGTATCAGATTATATAAATTTGTTCTATGATGAATTTTACAAAGAAAAGGGGGGATTTAACAAACCAAACATTATTAATTCTTTGTACACAGTCATATTTTCAAAACTGGAACAATTAAAAAAATACCAAACATTTCATATAAAAGAATCTAATAAATTAGAACTATTCCTGAAATTTAAAACGTTATTAGAACAACATTTCTCAAAAAGCAGAAATGCAGATTTCTATGCCAAAAAATTGAATATGACTTATAAACATTTAAATGTTATTTGTAAAGAAGTTGTAGATATAACAGCAAAACAATTCATTGACGAATTTATTATTTTAGAAGCAAAGCGAAAGTTAATAAATTCAAGTATTAAAAGTACTGAGCTTGCTTATTTTTTAGGCTTTGAAGAACCTACAAATTTTGGGAAATACTTTAAGAAACACACCAAATTAACCCCAAATAATTTCAAAAAACAATATATTTAGATTGTTTCGGTTCGATATTAACCATTTTTATCTTCATATTCACCAAATAACCACTTCACATTGATTGTACTTTTGTATAAACTTAAAAATCAAATTTTATGAAACGCATAGCATTCGCATTTACATTAATAATAGCATTAGTGTCTTGCAAAACAGAAAAAAAGGAAGAGTTAGTTACTAACGAACAAAAACAAACAAAAATGGAATTATCAAACAAAGACAAAGGAGTTGCATTAATAGCAAGCCTTCAAACAGGAGACCCAAAAGGAGCAAGTTACATCAATCCTAATAAATACATACAACATAATTTGGCAGTTGCTGATGGTTTAGCAGGATTTGGCGAAGTAATTAAACACGCACCAGAAGGTGGTTTTAAATCTAATATTGTACGAGCATATCAAGATGAAGATTATGTTTTTCTACATACAATTTACGATTTTTTCGGACCAAAAATTGGTTTTGACATTTTAAGATTTGAAAATGGATTAATTGTAGAACATTGGGATAATTTACTTGATGTCGCTCCTCCAAACCCAAGTGGACACACTCAAACAGATGGACCAACAAAATCTACAGATTTAGACAAAACAGAAGCTAATAAAGCACTTGTTAAAGGTTTTATTTCTACCATTTTAATGAAAGGCGAAATGGACAAAATTTCCAATTATATAGATGCTGGACCAGAAAATTACATACAACATAATCCTGCGATTGCAGACGGTTTATCAGGTTTAGGCAAAGCATTAGAAGGAATGGCGAAACAAGGTATTTCTATGGTATATTCTTCAACTCATAAGGTACTTGGAGAAGGAAATTTTGTATTAGCAATAAGTGAAGGAACTTTTGCAGACAAAGCAACATCATTCTATGATTTATTTAGAGTTGAAAACGGAAAAATAGTTGAACATTGGGATGTTATGGAAACAATTCTTCCAAAATCAGAATGGAAAAATACGAATGGGAAATTCAACTTTCCGAACTAAAAAATGAACCGACTACTATAAAATAGTACATATAATATTAAACAAAGAGGTTGTTTCATAATAAATATGATGCAACCTCTTTTTATTAAAAAATAATATGATGACTATTAATTACAAAAACTACAATCATCTAATTGGTTCTTGGGAATGGGGAAAAACGAAATTTTTAAAGCAATCAATCTCTAAAATTGATGCGAAATATAAAACTCCAAAAAGTGAAAATTTTATGTCTTCAATAGAAATTACTGACAAAGAAGAATTGCTAATATATGTAAAATCTAATCTTTAACTTTTGCAAACCATGTATCTTAACGAACAGCGAAAAAACATCATGCTAAAAATGAAGTATAGTAGAGATGACATATTACAGATGTTGATTTCTCAATATCACTTCCAAACTGAATTTGACCCAGTTGTCATAAAAAGAAAAAAAGAAGTTTTCTTTATCAATCATAAAAGGCACATTCCACTCAACGTTTTGATGGTTTAACTCATATTTTGTATTAATATAATTATAAAACTCATCGGCATCTTTAGGGTCTTTAAAAATGAGTGCATACTCTCTAGGAAGATTCCTTTTAATTTTTTTGGCTACCATTACTTTGTCTTCTTTAATTTTTGGCGCAATACGTAAAGGAATACAAAAAAAAAGAATAAAAATAGGAATGCTGGTAGTAATTGCTTCATCTATAAATTTTATATATTGTTGCAATTATTGTACCAATAGCATTATCTACCTATCCAATTAATTTGATAGCTTATGGAAACATTAAATAGCAGATTGGTTGTTTTATTTGGTGTATAAAGTCACCGTATTTACACTTTTTTCAGTCCCATCTCTTTAGCTTTAACAAGCATATAATTATAGGCCTCATCATGGTCATTTTTAATTTCACCCTCTAAAATAGCATTCTTAATAGCTTCTTTTAAATTTCCTATTTCTCTACAGGGTTTCAGATTGAATGTTTCCATAATAATCTCACCGGTAATAGGGGGTTGAAAATTTCGTATGCTATCACGTTCTTCAACTTCTTTAATTTTTTGACGAACCAACTTAAAATTATTGTGATACTTTTTAATTTTTTTAGGGTTTTTTGTAGTAATGTCGGCTTCACAATGCGTCATTAAATCATCTATTTCATCTCCTGCATCAAATATCAATCTGCGTACTGCAGAGTCTGTTACGTCTTCTGCCAAAACCACAGGTCTAGAGCTTAATAACACCAATTTCTGAACATACTTCATCTTTTCATTCAATGGCATTTTTAAGCGTTTAAAAAGCTTGTATACCATTTTAGAACCTACAAATTCATGCGCGTGAAATGTCCATCCAACTTTTTTATCAAATTTCTTGGTAGGCGCTTTCCCAATATCATGTAATAAAGCTGTCCAGCGTAACCATAAATTGTCTGTCGTTTGTGCAATATTATCTACTACCTGTAAGGTGTGATAAAAATTATCTTTATGGGTTTGTCCTTTTTCTTCCTCTACCCCTTTTAATGCTGTCAACTCAGGTAAAAAACGCTCTAATAGTTTGGTGTCTTCCAATAATTTAAAACCAACAGAAGGTTTCTCGGCCAATAGTATTTTATGCAATTCATCAACGATACGTTCCCGTGTAATAATGTCAATACGCGTAGCGTTATTGGTAATTGCTATCAAAGATTTTTGCTCAATCGTAAAATTCAATTGAGACGCAAAACGAATGGCTCTCATCATCCGAAGAGGATCGTCAGAATACGTAATGGTTGGGTCTAAAGGCGTTTTAATAATACCTGATTTCAAATCTTGAACTCCATTAAAAGGATCTAATAGACTTCCGAAATCAGTTTCATTTAAACTAAAAGCCATTGCGTTTATAGTGAAATCACGTCGATTCTGATCATCTTGTAATGTTCCTTCTTCCACCTGTGGGTTACGGCTGTTTTCTGTATATGATTCTTTACGTGCACCTACAAATTCAATTTCTAAATCCTTAAACCGAAGCATTGCAGTTCCGTAGGTTTTAAAAATTTGCACCTTCGGTTTATTTGGCAATAAATTAGCCACTTTTTTTGCCAATGCAATCCCACTACCTATTGTAACAATATCAATATCTTTTGCACCACTATTTCTTTTCAATAAAAAATCACGGACAAAACCACCAATAACATAACTCTCCAACTCTAATTGTTTGGACGCTTTGGAAATATATTCAAATATTTCAGAGGATAATGCTTGTTTATAATTTGACACTATTTTTTATTATTATTTATTCTAAAAAAATACTTTACAATTCCTCTTCCTATTGAGAAGGATTAGGGATGGGTTTACTCTCTAATAACTTCAATTTCACCCTCACAATCAATTCTAAGAATTACAGAAGGTGTGTTTGATATTTTATTTCGATGCAAATTTACCACATAATCTACCGTATTTAAAATAGATAGTTCAATTTCTTTAAAGGATTTAGGTGTGGATTTTCCACTATAATTTGCTGATGTAGAAACAATTGGCTTTCCAAATTGTTTAATTAATTCTTTACAAAATTTATCTTGAACAACTCTAATAGCGACAGTATTGTCACTCGCAATTACATTACTGGCTAATCCCCTATCTCGCCCGCAGGCGGGTTTTGGATTGTTATAAATAATCGTAGTTGGTTTGTGAATTTTTTCCAAAATTTCAATGATGGATGCAGGAATTTCTTCTACATATTTTTGTAACATCTCTAATGAGTCCACCAAAATTATCAAACTTTTACTTTCAGTACGCTGTTTAATCTTGAAAACTTTTTCAACTGCAATTTTATCAGTAGCATCACAACCAATACCCCAAACCGTGTCTGTAGGATATAAAACTACTCCCTCTTCTTTAAAAATTTCTATGACGTTATGAATAATACTCGGTAATTGCATTTTTAATTTATCTGTAACCAAAAACTACAAGATTCAGGTCAGTTCTTTAAATATAACATTTATATACAAATGTAGGTGGTACATTTCTAAAAGTAAAACCAATATCAACATTATTAAAAACTTCTTTCAATAGTTTGTATTTTCCTAAACTGTATTGATATTGTACAAAACAACCTTCCTTTTGTAAAAATGTTGGAACTTTTCTTAATAATAAATCTACATCCTCTTCTTTTAATAATGTTAAAGGAAGACTAGAAACAATATAATCAACTCTTTTTATAGAATATTCACTTAAAATTTGATTAAAATCAACTGCTGACTGATTTGAAATTGTAAAATTGG
>VAPL010079869.1_pt1 | contig 17519 bp, 12 predicted proteins | sample 3395061 | NCBI WGS metagenome assembly VAPL01 (sample SAMN08290444, study PRJNA428436) | hydrothermal vent metagenome | isolation source: Deep-sea hydrothermal vent chimney 2 | place: Pacific Ocean: Juan De Fuca Ridge | depth 2182 m m | reverse complement strand
TAGTACTGATTGAATCGGTAGGCACAATACCAGTAATTATCTGCCACAAATTGGCATCAATAAAAACAATAGGTTAGCCGACTTTAAGAAAATAGGAGCCGTCGGGTGCATGATAGGCACCCAATAACGGTGAAGAGGGTAACTCACGATCGATTAACACGGAAGTATGGATTGATGTTAAACGCTCTACAGGGCGTATAACAGCCCCGACAAAAATTAACCACTTAGGTTTTGAAAAATTCAGTCGGATGCCTTATGCTCCAAACTATTCGGTGTGTTATTTAAAGGATACGGCACGACTACGCCAGCCCCATTTTGGCGCCTATTTCCCGATCCTTTTCGACAAATAGCGACGGTTATCCCTCTCGGTCGATCGAAAAATAGGCGCTAAAATGGATTTCCCTCGCGACGGACGCCATGGAGGGTGGAAGTGCGGGTTTGGCTGGAGCCATAAAACCGCCGACGTCCATTCTCGGACAGCCTCCTAGCAGATTTCAGCTTCTCCCTCTACGCTCAGTGTATATCGCGAGAGGCTTTAGCTTGCATGTGTATGCCACTCCATTACAATATTGCCAATTATGAGTGATAATTGTGTGTAACTTAACCGGTGTGATGGGAGACGCAAGATTACAAGGATAAGTTTGTCGGATTTACGATGAGGCAGAAATTAAAGTACCCATGTTGCGCCGGATTTTTGTTTGTCATTTTCACGGCAACGTTGGGTGCATAGTGAGCATGTCATCCAAGTTGCTGTAGAAAATACGGACAAAAATACAAGTAAGATGAGTTATGTCAATAAATATCTCATCCCTTATAATGCACGAGCAACATCCCGTTGGGTTGAGTTGTAATGAATTTGAAAGTGCTCTTAAACAAATACGAAGTAAACTTATGTCATTAACGTTATCTATTATTTGCCCGAGCACCCTCGAGCCGAATCAAAGTAAGGAATGCACCTTTAATGAAATGGGTGGCAGCGTTGGCCGTACTTCACGCAATGATTTTGTGTTGTATGACCCGGATAAATTTGTTTCCAATAACCATGCTTTAATTCGCTACGGTGATGGACAATATTACATTGTGGATAATGCCAGCACCAATGGTGTTTTAGTGAATGATAAAATGCTAAAAGCGCATGAGCAAACTGAACTGCATGATGGCGATGAAATCACGATTGGTGTTTACCGACTCATTGTACTAGTGAAAACAGGGGGTTTATCGCAAAATGATTTACTGCACTCGACACGAGCAGAATCCATTGTAGCGCTACCTCCTGTGATGACACAGCAATTTTCTACCACATCCAACGCCAGTGAAGTCAACTTTGATGATATTCTTGGCTCGGTCGTTGATTTTGAGAAAATTGATGTAGGAGCCGATGAATTAGTCAATCCGCACGGCGTAGAATCTGAGCGCTTAGCCCCGGACATTTCGGATTTTAACTTAGACATTGAAGTACATCCCCACGAGAATATCCCCACATCTTCGGTTGTGAACCAGCCCTTTGATACGCCGGGAATCATTCCTGACGATTGGGATATTCAGGGAGATAATGTTAGCCTAAATAAAGCGGATAATGTATTAATTCAAGAAAAGCCGCCACTGACTGCATCGGGCGATAGTACATCCTCCTCCGCTAGGCAGGTGATCCCAATAGGTGATGAAACAGCGGTTTCTGCATTGTTAACCGCCTTTTTTCATGGCGCACAAGTGGAGCCCGAGCATCTAAACATCGGAGACCCGACTCAATTTATGCATAAACTTGGAGAATTAACGCGCATCAATGTTGAGGGGATGGTACATGCACTGCGTGCACGTTCAACAATTAAACGCAATTTTCGCCTAGAGCATACCATTGTTTCCCGGCAAGAAAACAATCCGCTCAAATTTTCGATCACGCCATTGGATGCGATGCGTGTTTTATTATCTGAGGGACATCCTGGTTACCAATCAGCCTGCGATGCCTTTAACGAGGCTTACAAAGACTTGCAGGCTCACCAGTTAGCCGTCATGGCCGGTATGCAAAATGCTATTCGCGCAATGATTGAGCAATTAGATCCCGAGGTCCTAGAAAAACACTTTGCGGCGCAACATCGCACCTCCTTGATGTCTGTCAATAAAAAGTCACGCAATTGGGAGTTGTATAAAGCGTTTTATCAACAGTTTTGCGAATCCATGATGGATGAGTTTCAAAAGAAATACGGTGAGGAATTTTCTGAAGCCTATGAAGAGCAAGTCAATAAGCTGCGCTGATAAAGTGACCATAGGGTTCACTTTATCGCTCAATCTATGCCATAATCCTGGCTCTTTTGAATACTGATTTATCGGAAAGTGAGATGACTGGAAAGCGCTTTTTTTAACCCTATGACTGATTGGCGAAGGAAATGATGTACATATCAAAAAAATGGATTCTATTCTTATTGTTGCTTGTTTTGTCTTTGCAGAGCTGTACTTTGTTCAAGCCGCGTCCAGCACGGGTAACTTTTAACTTTGAGGTGCAGGCTAGTGTCAATCCTGACGTGGATAATCGGCCTTCACCGGTGGTCTTTCGTATTTATGAGTTGAGAAATGAATTACTATTTAACCAAAAAGATTTTTTTGCTTTGTATAATGCCGATGAAGATAATTTAGGTGATACTTTTATTGCAAGACACGAACTATTACTTAATCCCGGTGAAGTGCAAAGTAAAACATTACAGCTGAATTTAGAAACCCAATTTGTTGGTCTATTAGCCGCCTTTCGTGATCAGGACAAAGCCACTTGGCGCCAAATATTGAGTCTAGCGAGCATTAAGAAAATAGCCCATCGGGTGAGAGGTCGCTACCTTATCGAAATCAATCTTAATGAAAATCAAATTGCTGTCGATCGCAAACTGACACCCTAAGGATAGATACGAGTTTTATGTCATGGTATAGTAAAGTGGCTTGGTCGCAGGGCATGACTGTGCAGCCACAACATTTCCAACAAGATGCCCGCTATTTTGAAAATTTGATTTTTTCTCGCTGCGTTGGGTTGTTGTCATATGATTGGGGACTGCAATCATTACGGTTCGATACTGAACTGCTAAACTTAGGTAAAGTTGCACTCGAATACTGCAACGGTCGCTTTGCTGATGGAACCCCTTTTTCCATTTCTCAGCAGGAATCTGCGCTGGCTACGCTGGATGTGCCAGAAATACAAAATCAAATGGTGTATCTCGCTTTGCCGTTACGCCGCACTGGCATGGTGGAAGTCTCTGAGCTGGGTATTAAGGAAGGTTTGGAACGTTTTCATGCGAAGGAAGAATCTGTCAGTGACACGGTTTTTAACCAGCACGCCAGTGAAGGTGTGATTACAACCGCCGATCTAAATCTGCGTTTAGTCCTGGGTAATGAATTACTCAACGATTTTACCACCATTGCCGTTGCCAAAATAGTGGAACGCCAACCCGATGGCAAAATTGTGCTTGATGAAAATTATATTCCGCCAAGTTTAAACTGCGACAGCAACGTACGCTTAAAACGTTTTGTTGAGGAGATTAAGAACTTGATTTCACATCGTGCAGATGAGTTAGCAAACCGCATTTCCGATGGTGGTCGGGGGGCGAGCAGTACTTCCGAGATTGCTGATTTTCTGTTGTTGCAATTACTTAATCGCTTTCATCCGGTACTTTCACAGTTTCAAAATATGCCAGATTTACATCCCCAGCAGTTTCACCAAAGCTTAATTCAACTGGCAGGTGAACTCACCACGTTTACTAAAAAAAGTCGACGGGCTTCTGATTATCCTCTGTATCAACACCATGGATTACAAGAAACTTTTACCCCGGTGCTCGAAGAATTACGCCATGCCCTAGTCTCGGTGATTGAATCGTCTGCCACCGTGCTTGAACTGCAAAAGAAAAAATTTGGGATTTACGTTTCACCGATTGCCGATCGCAATGGGGTGGAAAATAGCTTTTATGTCATTGCCGCCAAAGCCTCCACGCCCTCGGAAGAATTGCGTGCGCATTTTGCTAACCAAACGAAGGTAGGGCCAGTGGAGAAAATTCGTGATTTAGTCAATTTTGGGTTGCCAGGGATTGCTATTCGAGCGCTCAGTGCACCTCCACGTCAAATTCCGTATCATTCTGGATTTACCTATTTTGAGCTGGAACGCGGTGGCGAGTTATGGCAACAGATGGCCAGCAGCAGTGGCTTTGCTTTTCACATCAGTAGTCATTTTGAAAACTTGCAATTGGAATTCTGGGCCATTAAAGAGTAAAGACAATGCCAGACGATGATATATTTTCCGGCTTAGATCGTCCCAGTGGTGGCAGTGGTAATGACAATTTCATCAAACCTATCCCCGGTGGTTTCCGTAGTGGCTCGCTTTCACCAAGATCGAGTCAGGGCACGAAAAATATGCACCCTGTGCCAGAGATCATCAATCTCATACAGCATACGGATAACAATCCCATTGTGAGCTTAGCGCGGCCCTTGCTCAGCATTTTGACACGCTTTAGTCAAACCATCCACCACAATAATGTCAATATTTTACATTCGCGTTGCATTCAAGAAATTCGCAATTTCGTTGTCTATGCCCAACAACAAGGCATCGATCAGCAGCAACTGCTACTCACACGCTATATTCTTTGTGCCACCATTGATGAAATGGTGTTAAACACTCCTTGGGGGAGTCACAGCGCTTGGCCGAACCAAAGTCTTCTTTCAACGTTCCATAAGGAAACCACCGGTGGCCAAAAACTTTTTTCTATTCTAGAGCGCTTGCAGACAAATTCTGCCGTTAATATTAATCTTTTAGAATTAATTTCAATTTGCTTGGCGTTAGGCTTTCAAGGACAGTATCGGGTCGTGAATAATGGCCTGAGCCAATTGGAAAATATCCGAAGTCAACTTCATCAACAAATTGCGATGACCCGTGGACAGTACGAACATCAGCTATCTCCACATGGACAGTCTCCCGTGCGCGATGCACGCCTGGTAGTGAAGCGCGGCGTACCGTTATGGGTTATTGGTGCTATCACCGGAGCTTTGATTTTAACTGTGTACCTCGGTTTTAGCTTCGCTTTGAATAGTGACGCTAAACCGGTGTCTCAAAAGCTTGAACAAATGAGTCTACCCCTCGAAGCATTAGACGACAGATAACGAAATTTTATGAAAGCCGCTATTGCATTTCTCACTAGCCCATTGGTTGTTTCCCTCATCGGATTAATTGCCATCGCCGTTCTCATTTGGTTTGGGGGGCCGCTCATTGCCATTGATGACAAAAAACCGTTGCTAGATGAAATGCACCGACTTATCGCGATTTTAGTTGTGACCATTTTATGGGGTGTGAACAATTTCCGTCTGCAAAATAAAGAAAACAAAAAAGGCGAAAACATGATGAATGATTTTGCCGACATTGGTGGCGTTGGAAAAAATCAGCCAATTTCCCCTGAAAATGGTATTTTGCAGGAACGTTTCCAGCAAGCGTTAGGCATTCTTAAGCAAAGCCGAAAAGCGCAAAAAAAAGGGGCTAGCCTTGCCTTTCACGACTTACCTTGGTATATCATGATTGGCCCACCAGGCAGCGGCAAAACCACGGCGTTAATCAACTCAGGATTGCGATTTCCTCTAGCGCAGAAAATGGGGCAACAACCGCTCAATGGCATTGGTGGTACGCGCTATTGTGATTGGTGGTTTTCGGACGAAGCGGTGCTGATTGACACGGCGGGACGCTATACCACACAGGATAGTGATCAATCCAGTGATAAGGGCGCGTGGGCACAGTTCTTGAAGTTGCTGGCCAAGCATCGTCCTGTGCAGCCCATTAATGGGGCCTTGGTGGTGATAAGTTTGGCCGATATTATGCGCCAAAGTGAGACCGAATGTTTACATCACGCTAATCTGGTGCGGCAACGACTGCAAGAGCTGCAAGTCAACCTTGGCATGCAGTTTCCCATTTATGTGATTTTTACCAAGGCGGATTTAATCGCGGGCTTCAATGAGTTTTTTGATAATTTATCGCGTTCAGAAAAAGATCAGTGTTGGGGGATGACTTTTCCGCTTGAACAACCACCAGACGGTCATTTTGAACTGGAGCGTTATCAGCAAGAATTTAATGCGCTCCTGATGCGCTTGAATCAACGAATGCAATGGCGCTTGAACGAGGAGCGCGATACTTTTCGACGGACCCTATTATTTGGATTCCCCACTGAATTTGCAGCACTAAAAGGCACCACAGGTCGCTTTCTAGATACGCTGTTTGAATCGAATATCTACGAGTCAGGGGTGAATGTGCGAGGTATTTATTTCACATCAGGGACACAAGAGGGCACGCCTTTTGATCAAGTGCTCGGAGCACTTGCTGCGGACTTTGGGCTCGATCGGCAACAAATTCCGATGTATAGTGGACAAGGGAAAAGCTATTTTTTAACCCAGGTATTCAAAGATGTGATTTTTCCAGAAGCTTCCTTAGCGGGTATGAATCGCTCACGCGCAGGACTGCAAACTTGGGGGCGACGGGTCGCCATCGCTAGTGCTTTCCTGGTCACCGGCGGTTTAATTTTTGTGTGGACTACCCACTATACACGCGTCAATCAACAAGTGACAACACTCCATCAATACGTCAATAATTATCGACAATCGATAGTCGCACTTGGTAAAAACGATCTTGAGCCCGTTTCAATATTACCCGCCTTTGATGCATTGCAACAAGCGCAATCGGTGGCGAAAGAAAATGTTTCTGGATGGTTTAGTTACGTTGGTTTAAGCGAAGTGGACTCACTCGACAGTCAAACTGAACAGGCTTATTTTCGTGTGTTGATTTCCCAGTTCTTGCCACGTTTGATTCACACCACGGAATCTTTTTTGAGTGACCCTACAGTCAATCCTGAAGCGTTATTGGTTGCGCTGAAAGTCTACATCATGCTGGGAACACCAGAGAAGTTAGACAACGATTATATTAAAAACTGGTTTGACCAACACTGGGCACAACAATTGGCAGGAGGGGCTAATAAACATCAAGCGCTAATGGAACATTTACAGATGTTGCTAGATAACGGTTTCATTCCCATTAATTTAAATCAACAAATTCTTGTTGCCAGTCGCATCAAGTTACAACAAATTCCACTCTCAAAACGCATTTACAGCCACTTGAAAGATCAAGCCAAAAGCCGTATCGACGATTTCTTTTTGAATAATGAATTGCCCTTGACGAGTCAACAAACGTTTACCAATAAACAAAACCCTGATGAGCCACTACAAGGTATCCCTGGCTTTTACACAGAAGAAGGTTATGACCGTATCTTTCTCGAACAAAGTTTAGCATTGGCTAAAAATGCCTTGCAAGATGTTTGGATTTATGGAGAGGAAGATTCCCCGTCGAATTTAGATCCTGATACCATTCACGCCGAGTTGGAATCGCTTTATATTAAAGATTTCATCAAGTACTGGACCCGTCTATACAACAGTATCAAAATGCCGAGCTTGAACTCCATTCAGGAAACAGTGGATGTGCTTGAGAGTTTGGCAGGACCCGATAAAGCCTTAGAAACCGTGATTGACGCGATTATTATTAATACCGATTTACGCGCAAGACCAACCACCTTACAAAAGGCAGGTGGCGTATTAGCAAAAAACCGTATCGGCGGCAAAGCGGCGAAAAAAGCCAGGAAAGCCACTAAGAAAATAAACAAGGATACTCCGCTAACACCCGTTGGAGAACGTTTGACCAGGCATTTTAAGGAGCTGATTGCATTGAATAGCTCTGCCGATGGCAAGCCAGCCACGCTGGCGACTTATACGCAAAGCTTAACTGCCATGCAAAACTATCTCCTGGCGATCGCCGATGCGGCAGAACCTGACGATGCCGCGCTGATAGCGAGTATTCAACGCATGCAAAGTAATGGTCAGGATGCCATCGGAAAATTGAATCGCCATTTGCGACGCTTGCCCTCACCGGTTAAACAGTGGGTGGCAAGTCTGACTGATTCGGCGTGGCGTCTTATGCTGCGTACTAGCCGAACTCAAATCAACAATTTATGGAAGAACAATGTCATCCCGCGTTACCAACAGGATATTGAAAATCGTTATCCGGTGTTTAAAAACGCTCAGCAACAATTGAATATTGACAGTTTCGCCCGCTTTTTTGCACCGAGTGGGGTGATGTCCGAATTCGTGGGACAACATATTGATCCCTTCATCAAAAAGTCGGCGGTCACCTGGAAACTTAAAACGCTTGAAGGGCGTAATCTGAGTATTTCCCGTGCCAACCTACAGCAGTTACGCCGTAGTCATACGATATTAAAAGCTTATTTTCCTGAGGCTACAAAAGACCCCGTGGTGAAGTTTCAATTTAAGCCGCAAAAATTGGACCGCAGTGTTTCTAAAGCCGTGCTCAGCATGGATGGCAATAAATTTTTCTATCAACATGGGCCAGCGGTATTTACCGAAATACTGCAATGGCCCTATGAAGACCCAGAACGTAGCAGGGCAAGTTTAAGTTTCGATACCAACCAAGGCCAATTTATCATTAGTCGTAGCGGGGCCTGGGCGATTTTTAAATTGCTGGAGACTGGCCGCATTAAGCGCATTAAACGCAGTAATAATCGTTTTGCGGTGAAATTCGTCATTGAAGATAAAACCGCCATTTATGAGCTACGAGCGGCTAGCTCATTGAATCCTTTTAATTTGAATGGTGTGCATCTTTTTCGATGCCCATCAACTTTATAAGGAATGGGCCTGGAATAACTTTCTTGTTTGGCGCTCCAGACTGGGTTTGTATTAGTTCGTTCTGACGGAGAAAAAGTGCAGGAATAATCGTTCTATTTCGAGCTTTTGTGATGGAAGAACGGGCGAAGACAAGCCGAAGATGAAATGCCAAACGGGGAAGTTATTTCGTGCCCATTTCTAAGCACGCATGACAAAAACTCAATGCAGACGGGATATTTTGGGAAACTACCATTTCGCGGAGACTTCATTCAGAAGAATATGTCTCCAAATTTTTTAAGGCTATGGGAGCCTTGGTTACAAGGAGTGACGGCCTATTCCCAAAAAACGTTACATGATCAATGGTTGCGGCATTATTTAATTAGTCCAGTGTGGCGCTATATGGTGACGCTGCCAACAGATGAAGTCTATGCCGGTGTTGTTTTTCCCAGCGTGGATAGTGCCGGCCGATATTTTCCCTTTACCATCGTCATGCCGTTGGCGGATAAACACACGGCTATTCAATTGATGCTGCGCAATCAACAGTGGTATAACCAAAGTGAACGGTTGGCACTGCGAGCCTTAGATGAAAGTATCAGCTTTGAGCAATTTGACCAAGTTGTTGAGCGTCTCGATAGTGTTTTTAAACCCCCATTAAAATATCCAAGCCCTGGCTTTCATTTATCTTTAAATGCGAGTCAATCGCTTGATGGTGCTTTAGGAAAATTGCTCAATTACCTCTATATTTTTAATGATCGTCAAATATCGCTATGGTGGTACGAAGATAATAATCTAAATGACGGCCATTTTTTTAGTTGTCTGGGGCTCCCCGACGAAAGAGTTTATACCGCCATGCTGACTCGTCAATGGGACAGCTCAGGCATGCAATCATTGTAAATACATTTTCTATCTTAGCTTTCATCCGTTGGCGAAAATCCTCAGAAATCGTGGTTCTATTCTGAGAATTTTGCAACGGAAGATGGGTCAAAAATCACCTGAAGATAGGATGTGAAAATGCTAGTTTATGCTCGTGCTGAGTATAGCTATTCATGAAACATTTCTAAGAATAAATTGGCACATAAAATTGCAATGCCTAGCAACAAACCACCGATGCCAACATAAGTAAACATTTCTGTTACAATGTGATTATGCGCTGCGCTTCTTCCTAATGACGGCGCAAGAATAAACATGGTGAGCCATGCCAATGGATATAATCCGCCAAGTCCCACTAAAATGGATGAGACTGTTTTTAACTTCCGTTTAAGAGAAGAGAGCATGATGAGAAGAACGAGTCCAATAGAAAATGCAGCGATCCCTGTTGCATGGAAATGAGCTCTTTGAGCATATCGCCATATTTTTTTGTTGCTTTTATCATCATGCAAATTTTCATGAGCCATGACGCCATCTGCGATATAGGATTTTACGGAATCTTCCGCAATACCAAAGCCAACACCTAAACTAATTCCAAAAATCAAAGTTAACATGACCAAAAATAACCCGATTCTCACTGTCTTCATTTCTTCATGCATAATATATTTTCTCAATTATGGTTATATCGCCTAGGTGCCCAATCTTCCAAGGATGAGTGACGTCAGGAATTTTATTTGAAAGAGGATTGTATTCGCTTCGCCTAATAATTTCCAATGCTAGAATTAGAACGAACAAATACAAACCAAATCTGAGTGCCAAACGGGGACGTTATTCTATGTGAAGAATTTCGCGGGTTAAATTTCCCAGCGTAAACCAATATTGATGGCTTGTTGTGACAAGTGCTCATAGCCGAGAATGGTTTGATAAAATAGATAGGCGGAGCGACCATTAGCAAACACGGCGGAAATACCGACACCTAAATTAAAATAGCTGGTATCCGGTTTATCGGTGGGTAGACGAAAGGTTTCTTGACCGGGGTCACCGATGAAATAGCCTTCTACCATATGGATATTATCTTTCAATTCTTTTAACCATTCAAACCGCAGTTGGGGTAGCCAAACGCCATAGGTGGAGCTGATAGCATAAGCGAGTTGCCCGCCGAGACTTAGCGACAACGATTGATCGCTTTGTTGATTGACGGTAATTCCCCAGCCAGAGCCGGGCTGGTCAGGTTTAGACATATTTTCCGTGTAGTCGTCAATCTTTGTTTTGATATAATTCCATTGCATAAAAGGTTCGATGCTCATGCCACCCAGGGTAAATTCATAGCCGGCAGCGAGGCTGGCTGAAATTTGACCGCCAAAATATTCAGCGGCGGCAGACTGGTTGACTTCGGTGGCGGGGGTTCTGTTTTGTAAGGTATAGCGAATATACCGTTTTTGGTTAAAATTTTGTCCACCGAGACTGACGCTGCTATCAATATGAAATGATGGTGATGGGAAAAAGCTGCTATAGAGTATGAGATGGTAGCTGGTGGCATCCAGTTGGCCGCGACGGGATTGCAAGGTCGTTTTATTGTGGGAATATCCATAAGCGAGACCCACAAATAATTGTCGGGAATATCGATAGTCGGCCCCCAGCGTGATATCAATGGCGTTGAAGTCAAAACCGGCTTCGTTATCCGTTTGATCTTTGTTACCACGATTTATCGTACCGTTGACAAAGAGTCCTAATTCTCCAAAATCAATTTCGGTCACCGCGTTATTTGAGCTTCCGTTATCATTGAAGCGATAGCGTGGATCGTCGTCTTGATAAAAATCAGTCGTAGCATAAAATTGATCGGTAAGACTAAACGATAGACGATTACCGGCAGGTGCCGCTAAGTAGCTGGACTTCAGTGTTTGCAGGCGTGCCTGAATATTATTGTTTTGCGCTTTGATATTGGTTTGGGAGGCGTCCAGTGGTGCGCTGGCGGCGATGGGTGTGATGGCCGCCAAGGCCTGTTGTGCTTGCTCGTTACCGAACAAGGCGCTGTCGATCAGCGCATTGCAGTCTCTCCGCAAGCCATGAGCCACATTGCGCTGGATACATATTTTACCAATGACGCGGGCGATTTCTGCTTGCGGAGCGGTCTGTGAAATACTTTGTAAGGCTTGACCAACGCTGGTTTGAGGAGGGACTTCGACGGTACATTCGGCGACTTTTTGAGTGATATTACTGCAATGAACCAGCGTGTTGCCAGGGAATTGACAGCTGGCACTGCTGTCGGTCACATCAGTGCATGTAAACGTTTCTCCGACATCGGTGGTGCAGCTAGCCGTGCTGTTCTCCGCATTGGTTTTGCATTCTTCGATGCTTTTCAGGGTGAATAGGAGATTGCTGAACGAGGCGATATTCGGGGTCATCGTGCAGGAGTTCACTGGGTCATCAAGGTTACTGCAGTTGATTGAAATGGTGTTATTTCCTAGGATGTCACTCGAATCTTCTGGGCCTTCATCTGCCAGGCTGCTACTCGCATTTGCCAGGTGGATACTTGAGTAGAAAAGCGTGTGAATGACGAAGATAAAACCAATCCAAAACATAAGAAACTGAGCGGGGCGAGCGGACCTGTTGAGTAAATCAAAAAAATCTCGTTTCATAATTAAAACTATAGCAATTTTGGGTGAGTAAGTCCTAAAACTGGTAAGCGACGCCAAGGGACACGACGGGATAAAACGCATAGTCTTTGATCTTGTCGTTGAGTTCTTGCTCCTCTTTTGCCAAATCTTTGCTGAGTTCAGGGTCGCTAATGTCGTTAAATATTTGACCATCCCGCTTTCTGGCGATCTGACCACGGGCTTCCAATTTAATTTGCGGTTGTCCATGAAACAAAACGCCAATATCCGCCAGTAGGCTCCAGCCGCTTTTTTTACTGGGTGGCATACCCCAGCCAATACCGAGGTAAGGGGCCATTTCCCGAAACGTGACGTTGCCGGTCAATATAAAGTTACCGGTATAAATTTCATCGCCGATGCCATATTCCCTTTTATTTTGACCGGTAGCTTGACTTTGGAGCTCGTTGTTATTTAGCAATAGGCCGCCACTGATTCGAAACCCACGACCTAGCGGGTGCCAGTCTAATAGGGTAGCTAAGGTATTAAGTTTTAAGTTGAGCTCGTATTCAATATCATCTCGTGTGGTATTGAGGTTTAGGTTAATTCGGTGGTAGTTGACTCGAGCGCTGATTTTTTCTGACAATGCGTAAGCGGCTTCGATACCATAGCCTAATGTGCTCATTTTTACGCCAACTGTTGGTTGAGCGAGCACCGCCATTGGTAGGTATAAGCAAGCCAATAAGATTGTTTGTTTCCATTTTATGTGTGCTGTCACAGGCTAACCTCGTGAAGTACCTACATCCTTGTTGCGAAGGATTTATCCAAATAATGTAGCGCTGGCAAATATTGATTGGTGGATTCCATTTTGCTTTGCCTGTCCTGTGTTCGATTAATTAGTAGCTGCCGGATCGATAACACTAAAGTTTTCCCCATTCTAATAGTAGAACAATATAAGTGACAGAGGAAAAGTCTGGGGTTAGCACTAGCCTATGTTATTGTCATGGATATATTGTTCGTTGTTTTTTTATGATGAATCAAAGAATTTTTAGCGAGTTCTCAGCATGGCTAAATATAAGCCTATGTTCAGTCGATAAACTTTTTGGCTAACTATCTAGTGTAATTGAAAATGAAAAAAGTATTGGACAGCATTGTTGAGCAGCTTAGTGATGTGATTGTTGGTAAAGAGCATCAAATTCGTCTTGCTTTGACCTGTATATTAGCAAGAGGGCATTTATTAATTGAGGATTTGCCCGGTGTTGGTAAAACAACGCTGGGTCATGCGTTGGCACGTGCCTTAGGTTTAGCGTTTAATCGAGTACAATTTACCAGCGATTTATTACCCGCTGATATATTAGGTGTGAATATTTTTGACAGAAAAACGTCTGGCTTTACCTTCCATAAAGGGCCTATTTTTTCCCAAGTGGTGTTAGCGGATGAAATTAATCGGGCAACGCCGAAAACACAAAGTGCATTACTGGAGGCCATGGAAGAGCAGCAAGTAACGATTGAAGGTGTGACTTATCAGCTTCCCACCCCATTTTTTGTGATCGGTACCCAGAATCCGATTCATGATGTGGGTACATTTTCTTTGCCTGCTTCTCAGCTCGATCGGTTTTTTATGAGTATTACTTTAGGTTATCCTAATCGCCGTGCCGAGCGAGATATTTTGCTGGGAAAAAGCCGCAAAGATATGTTGAATCATATGCAATCTACGATTGATACTGAAACCTTGATGACATTGCAACAGGCAGCATTTGATGTGCATAGTTCAGATTCATTGCTCGATTATTTACAATCGATTATCGAGTTCTCAAGGCAGTCTACAAATTTTGTTCATGGGCTTTCACCACGTGCTGCATTGATTTTATTAAGATGTGCAAAAGCGTGGGCTTTATTAATGGGGAGAGATTACGTGATTCCTGAAGATATACAAGTCGTATTGCCGCATGTCACTAATCACCGATTGAAATCAGCAGAAAATAGCTTGTCAAACGAAAAACAGATGTCTGATTATTTTAAAGTGATTCCTATTGCTTAGTTAATATTCAACGATGCCATGTTGCTGAAAATAAAAAATATTTATTGGACTTTTTTTAATAAAGGCGAGAAAAAAATCGAAGATACCTATATTTTTTCTCATCGTAATGTCTATATACTACCAACAGCTCAGGGTATTGTGTTTTTCTGCTTGTTGTTTTTGATGTTTGTTGGTTCGGTGAATTATCAGCTGAATCTAGGCTATATTTTGACGTTTTGGTTGGCAAGTGTGACGGCTGTTTCTTTATTGCATACCTATAATAATATGATTAGGTTAAAGGTTAGTGTGGAATCTATTACGCCAGTATTTTGTGGTGAAAACATTAATGTAGAGATATCAATTTATAATATGTCAGAGAGCTTGAAACAAGCTGTCACTTGTTATATTCCTGGGGAATGGCATAACCCAATTAGCGAGATGAAAAATATTTCAGGAAATCGCTGGCAACATTATTGTTTATTTTTACCAGCCAATCAACGCGGTCAATATAGTTTGGATCGTGTGGTTGTAGAGAGTAAATATCCTTTGGGGCTGTTTCGATCCTGGTCTCCGGTCAATATCAAAGCCAATTATTTTGTTTATCCAGCACCGATTTCTCAAAAAAAACGATTAATAGATATGTTTTCTAATAGTGACAGCGATATCCCGTTATCTTCAGGCGGAACGGTGGATTTTTTTGGTTTCAAAAAATATCAACATGGTGATTCTTTAAAACAGGTACATTGGAAAGGCGTAGCGAAAGCACAGCCATGGGTAAGCAAGCAATATGTTGATCAATTTGACGAAAATGTTTGGCTAGATTGGTTTCATTTTGACATAGAAAATGCCGAAAAGCGTCTGTCCTATTTAACGGCTTGGGTGCTGGAGGCAGAAAAGTGTGGATATCGATATGGGCTTATTTTGCCCGATAAAAAAATTGAGCTTTCCAAAGGTGAGTCACACTATCATGCTTGCTTGAAGGCGCTTGCTTTGCACGGGAAGCATCCATGAAATGGTTTTATGAGCGATGGATGAATAGTAATTATATTCATTTATGGTTGTTGTTTTCTGTGGTATTAGTGGTTGCTCCACATGTCCCTTATCAACTTTTTAGTATTAATGTTTTTTTCGCTATTATTTTACTTTGGCGTTTCTTGTTTGAGCTAAATTTGGTTAAGTTTCCCGGTAAGTGGCTTCGAGTCGTACTCACTCTCGGTGCTTTTAGTCTCGTAATTTCTTCGTTTAAAACGATCATCGGTAGTGAAGCGGGCGTGTCTTTGCTTACCTCAATGACTTGTTTAAAGTTGCTTGAAATGCGGCAGAAGCGTGAACTCACCATTGTTGTTTATCTTAGTTTTTTCGTGATTATAACTGGATTTCTATTCGACCAATCGATGTTGGTCGGTATTTATACCATTGTAGTGATGACCTTGTTGATAAGCATCTTAGTGCGCATCAATCAGTTAATCGAAAATAAGGCGTCTCATTTTTCTGCAATAAAATATACCGTGTTATTGTTGGTTCAAGCGATACCGATTATGTTACTGTTATTTATTTTGTTTCCACGCTTGAGTCATCCATTATGGGGTGTGCCAAATTTTTCGTCAATGGCTAGCACCGGTTTATCTAATCAAATGTCGCCGGGATTGGTAAGTCGTTTAGCGGATAATGATTCGGTTGCATTTCGAGTTAATTTTCAAGGCCCATTACCCCCGATAGAAAAACTCTATTGGAGGGGACCTATTTTTTGGTATTTTGATGGCAATACGTGGCGTGATTCCTCAAATAGAGGTCACCGGTATATAGGGAATCGTCAGTTACATATGAAAAAAAATGGGCCGCCGATCCATTACCAGGTCACCTTAGAGGCACATCAGCAGCAATGGTTATTTGCGCTTGATATCGCGGCTAAGATACCATTGAATAGTTTTATGAACAGGCAATATCAACTATTAAATAATAAACCGATAAAGAATGTATATCGCTATGATATGATTTCTTATATTGACTACCAAATTGACAGAGGAATCAAGCCAAACTATCGTCAGTATTTGCAATTACCAGATAGCTATGGCGAGCGTGCGATAAATTTGGCCCAAGAATGGCGTTTGCAAAGTCGCGATAAGCCAGATATTGTCAACATGGGATTATCTTATTTCAAGGATAATGATTTTTTTTATACACGAAAACCCCCTTTGGCCACGGGTGATCCGGTGGATGAGTTTTTATTTCATACGCAAAAAGGGTTTTGCGAACACTATGCCTCGTCCTTTGTATTTTTAATGAGGGCCGCCGGTATTCCGGCCCGTATTGTTACCGGTTATCACGGTGGCGAATTAAATCCGGTGGGCGATTATTTGATTGTTAGGCAATCGGATGCTCATGCTTGGGCAGAGGTATGGCTAGTCGATCGGGGATGGGTTCGAATTGATCCTACCTCGGTGATTCCTCAATCAAGGATCTTGGATGCCGGCACACCCGCCGCCTCGGAAAATGATGTGAAAACTCGCCGTCTGGGATGGGGCTGGCAGCTATGGGCAACGGCCTATTATAGTTGGGACAATATCAGTCATCAATGGAACCAATGGATTATTGGCTATAATTCTTCTCGGCAGAGGTCTTTTTTATCTTTGCTTGGCATTGATGATGTCACTTGGGAAAAGTTGATCCGCTTGTTGTCAATAACACTCCCAGGCGTATTTATTTTATTAGTTATTCTTTTATTAAAGAAAAAAAATAAGCCACAAGATCCGATCAATCGAGCGTATAAACAATTTTGTAAAAAATTGCGCAGCTTAGGATTTGATCGATATCAAGGTGAGGGAGTGCATGATTTTGCGAGCAGAGTAGTGATCAGCCGACAGGACTTAGTGGCACCGATTAATCAGATTACCGAACTTTATTCTTCATTAAAATATGCCAAACAACCTCCCAGTCGCCAACTGACTGAACTACAACAGGCCGTGCGAAAATTTAAGCCAAATCACAAGACGCCTAAAAATTTATAACCGGATAGGGGGAGTGGGTCAAACTTGTTGATTTTTCGATGCTGTTGACAAGTTCATGCAGCGCAAGTTATGTCGAGTACTGGCGCCAACCACCGCCTAGATAGCATCACTCACATATTCATGTTTGGCGTCAGAGTTGTTTTCTCGAGTCAGGTATTTTTCTATTGAATGGATCGGCGCTTAAAAGACATCACGCTGACGATCAATAAATGTTCGTTAATTATCCCCGAAATTATCGAAATTTTCATTATTTTTTCAGCATTTATTCACTTCCTTTTCAGGCATTCTTTGTATAGTGACTTCTGAATCATAAATGCACACGAATGTTATTTAGCCTATTAGCCTATTAGCCTATTAGCC
>VAPL010150314.1_pt1 | contig 17527 bp, 13 predicted proteins | sample 3395061 | NCBI WGS metagenome assembly VAPL01 (sample SAMN08290444, study PRJNA428436) | hydrothermal vent metagenome | isolation source: Deep-sea hydrothermal vent chimney 2 | place: Pacific Ocean: Juan De Fuca Ridge | depth 2182 m m | reverse complement strand
CATGAACAGCAGGGGATGGAAGTTGAGGTTTCCCGGGAGGTGATGCGGTTTTTTCTCGATTATCCCTGGCCGGGAAATATCCGTGAACTTGAAAACGTGATTGAGCGCTGCGTTTTTCTGGCCGAGAATGGTCGAATTGCCCTGCGCGACCTCCCTTCCGACATGCTGGAGATCTGCCGAGGACGGGACGGGACGGTGTTTGGCTCCGTCAAGCCGCTGGCCGAGCTGGAGGTGGAATACATCAGGCACGTGCTGGAAAGGTGCGGCGGCAACAAGCAAAAGGCTGCAACACTTCTCGGTATCAACCGAAAAACCATTCATCGCAGGCTGGAAGAGTAATGCCTTCCTTTGCTTTTTTGTCGTCCGGGGCGCAGCTTTGCTTGTTGCACCGCTTGCGGTGCAACACATCACCAGGCGCTCTGCGCCATTTTCGGATAAATTATAAGGCATTATTGGAATGAAGCTGCTATGAAACCGGCTTGTTTTTTATGAAAAAAGCCAGTAATGTCAGGCTGAATTATGGGTGAATCGTAACCGACGGAGTTCTTTCTGGTTTTCAAGTTCATGCGGAGTTGTTTAGCCCTTTTAATTGAGACAGTTTCGTAACAGGTCTTTTCGATTGTCATTCCCGAGGGGAACCATAACTCGTTGCTATTACTGGATCGGAGTCTGCGCTTATCTCCCGCCCAACAGCCTACGGGAATGACGGAAAGTCGGTAGCCGGTACAATAACGAAACGAAGCTGAGCTTTAATAGTAATCATAAAGTTTTTTGGAGAACCCTCTGCTCAATATGGTACTACGGAAGAGTATTTTCATCGTTCGTTGTGCCCGGCGCGCCGGGAATGATGGTTTATCCGAAAATAGCCCGCGAAGATGGAGCTTTTTGGGCTATTTTCATAACAGCGAAGCGGTGTCATGGTTGTGGCTGCGACTAAAAACCCGGAGTCTGCGCTTTGCTCCGCTTACCTGGTCCAGCCATGCTGGTTACTCCATAAACAGCAGGAACCAGTGTCTCCCCGGGCTAATGCGATTTCTTTCACTCCGAGTCCTTGCTGTTGTCTTCCCTTCGTCTGACAGGACCATGTACCCTTGAACATCATTCATGCCGATACCGATGACCTTGGAAATCCCTTGGCCGGAGGGGCTCCGGTCAGGACATTTGAAGTGAATCGAAGATTGGCAACTCGTCATAATATCACGGTATTGACGGCAGGATACCGAAAATGTATTCGATCTGAATGCAAGAAAAACATAACGTACACGCGCCTTGGGTGGAGTATCCCGTTCTGGGGCCTGTCCTCCCACCTTTCCTATCTGGCTCAACTTCGTTCCCGGGTGCGCACCATACCCCATGACCTTGTTGTTGAGGAATTCATGCCGCCTGTGGGGTTCTGTGGTCTTCCCTGGGCAACGCATAAACCAGTGATTTCTCTTGTACAGTGGTTTTTTTTTGATTACTGGGAAGCAAGATATCATCTTCCCTTTCAACACTGGATGCGAGGCATTGCCCGTAAAAACCGCTATCGCTACTTCATCGTCCAGACCAGAAATATGCGCGACAGATTTCAGAGGATGGTTCCGGAAGCCCTGGTTCGTATCATCTCCTGTGGAATTGCACCCGAATCGCTGCGAAGCCGGCAAGACATCTCATACGAAAACTTCGTCCTTTTCCTCGGCCGTCTCGATATGTGGCAAAAAGGCCTCGATACTTTGGTGGAGGCATGGCAGGGCCTGTGTGGCCATGAACATATCAGGTTAATTATTGCCGGTGAAGGAAACGACCGATCGAAATTGGAGCAGGATATCAAGCGAAGAGGCCTGCGGCACCTTATCTCCTTACAGGGCAGGGTGGAGGGAAAAGAAAAACAGGATCTGCTGGATACGTGCCGATTTGTGGTTATGCCTTCCAGAGAGGAGACGTTCGGTCTGGTCGCCCTTGAGGCAATGGCCGCCCAAAAGGCAGTGATCGCATTTGATATTGAAAACCTGGCAGAATTACTGCACCCGGAATGGTCCATACTCCTGCCCGGCCATTCCCCAAAACATCTGGGTGAGGCAATTATCAAGCTCTGGCATGATCAACAGCAATGTGCTGGACTTGGAATCAGGGGGCGACAACAGGCGGAAGCGTATAGTTGGGATAGCATTGCCATGCAGCAGGAACAATTTTATCGGGAAGTTATCCAACAGGACAGACAATTATGAACATTGCACTATATCAACCCTGGATTTACCTTCATGGAGGAATTGAACGATCTATTGTGGAGCTGGTTCGACGCAGTCGCCATGAATGGACCATTTATACGGGTCATTTTGAACCGGAAAATACCTTTCCGGAGTTCAAGGATTTGAATATTATTGAGTTAACAAGATTGTCGGTTAAACGTGATATTTTTTCCGTTCTTACGGTGGGGCTACGGATATTTCTCCAGACTATTCCTCTGGACAATGTTGACGCCCTGGTGATCTGGTGTGATGGAATGGGGGATCTCGCGGTATTTAGAAATCATGGCAAACCGGTTTTCAACATCTGCAGCACACCGTTGCGCCCTGTTTTTGATCCGGTTTATATTCAACATGCCCTGAGTGTCCGTCCATTGCACAGTCGTCTTTTTTTCCACCTGTTTAAAGCTCTTTTCAGTAGAATTGACAGGCTTGCCTGGAAGAAATATACAGGAGTTATTGCCACCAGTAAGGAAGTGCAACAGCGTATCCTTGACGGGCGGTTGTACCGAAATGACGGGCGGATGGAAATTTACTATCCCGGTATCGACTGGCAGGCAGCTGAAAAAAGTGAAGCCACGGGCGAAACCCTGTTGATTCCCGGAAGAATTATGTGGTCGAAAAATATCGAACTGGCAATCAGGGCATTTCTTCAGGCAGAGTTACCCGCTCCATGGAAACTTATTATTGCCGGTTTTGTCGACAAGAAAAGTACAATCTATCTTCAAGATCTCAAGACGTTGGCTTCAGACTGTTCCCGGATTATTTTTGTGGAATCTCCGACAGATACAAAGATGAAAGAGCTCTATCGTGATGCTGCAGTGGTCCTTTTTCCCCCTTTGAACGAAGACTGGGGTATTGTCCCCCTGGAAGCCATGGCCAATGCCAGGCCGGTTATTGCCAATAACAGCGGTGGACCCGCAGAAAGTATTCGACACGGAGAAACGGGATGGCTGCTTGAACCAACAGTTGATGCTTGGAGCAAGCAGTTGCGAGCTCTTCCGCAGTTGACCGGTGAGGTGAAAAAGATGGGCAATGCCGCCCGGCTTCATTCCAGGCAATATGACTGGTCACACTTCACTAAAGGCATAGACACTGCATTGGAATCCTGGTCTACAGGAGGAAATCGTCATTGATCTGTATCATTTACAACTGAAATTGGTTATTCTGTCTCCACTATGGAATCAGTGCAGGTTCCGGTGGATAAAAAGCAAGCGGCACTGTATGTAAGCCGAGCCCTGTTTTTCTTTGCAGGGGCAAAGAAGAGTTGGAACGATATCTATGGAAAAACGATCTGAGTGCAATAGTTTTATCGATGTGAAATCGAAGAAAAATTATATCTCCATGCGGGAGATCCTGTATCATCTTTTTTCGCGATTTCCGATTTTTTTAATATGTCTATTTTTCGTGCCATTGCTGGCAGTATCTCTTGTATACCTGCTTCCTCAAAAGTACGAGGCCACCGCTAAAATTCTTCTTCGCCACAATGACACCTCTTCTTTTTCCTTCAGTAAGGAAAGTCCCCGCCGGGAAACCAATATTTCAAGCCAGAGTGTTGTTGAGATACTTACCAGCCTGCCGGTCGTAAAGCGTGTAGTGGAACGGGAAAAGATCACAAAAAAGGAAATCCCGCAGCCGGCCTATAAGATACTTTTACGATATTTTTCTGGAGTAGCAAAATTTTTCACCTGGAAGAAGGGGGCTGAAAAGGCTGCTCAGGCGCCTTCTTCCGCCCAGCTGGCAAAAGAATTACGTACGTCGATTTTTCCAAAAATTACCGATAAGGGGCAGGCGGGTTTACTCTATGATGATGAACTGATCGAAGTCAGGGTACGGTTTTTAAATAGAAACACGGTGGCCGGCATCACCAACGCACTCTGTCAGGAATTTATTAATGAATATTATCGGATTTACGAAGAAGATGCCCGTCGTATCTATCAATATCTGGATCGACAGGTTGCCATTGCCGAGGCAAATATTGAAAATACAAAAAAGATGGAAACATGGGCGGATCAGGATGTGACAAGGAATCCGATTGTCGCACGGATTTCAGACCAGATCGCTGAGATGGAAGGCAAGCTGTTTCGTTTGCGCAGTACATATCCCGATGATGCTATTGAAATTAAACAGATGAAAGCGTCACTTGCCGATGCACGAATTCGGCTCCAGAGTTACAAAACTCGTGAATCAACAGAATCCGTGCTCACGACGCTCAAAGAAAAACGTCTGCAGGCCTATTTAATTCAGCAGGCCTATAAAAACAGGCTTATTCCGATTTCCATTGTCGAAAAGGCTATTACCCCTCCGTATTCATCCATGGCGAATATCATCAGGTATTCTCTGGCCGTTGGAATCGGTCTGCTTGCCGGGCTTTGTCTGGGGTTTGCGCTGGTTATGTTCCTCAGTGTGATCGACAGTAGGCTGTTTACTCCCTGGGATATTGAAAAAATATTTGATATCAACATAATAGGATCCGTCAGGGAAGATAGACATCTGTTTGATCAAAAGGAAATGTTTGCAGATCTTTCAAGGGTGGGGATTGCCAATGCCATACTTGAAATTCTCGGGATTATTGATTTGAAAAATCAAGGCAACGAGAATGTTCTCATGGTGACCGGCGTTTCCGGGGGAGAGGGGAAAACAACCATAGCCTTACAGGTCGCCTGTGCCCTGGCAAATGACAGGCGCACCAGGGTTCTTTTAGTTGATGCCGATTTTGTTCATCAGACACTGAGCGCCGGATTATCCCCACTGCCGGAAGAAACTCCCGGCCTGATGGATGTGCTGACGGGAGAGACTGATTTTCAACACGAACAGCAGGTCTGTACAACTGCATTCCCAAACCTTGACTTCTTACCGGCAGGAAAAGTCTCACAGCGCCAAGCCGTCGGATTTTATAAAAAAAGCCTGAAGTTGACCATGGACGTTCTGCGAAAAAAATATGACCTTATCATCATAGACACACCGGGTATGCTCAATTCCGTGGATACAATACTGTTTGCTGCCGAAGCAGACCATATTCTCATGGTCCTTAAAAGCGGTACGACCAGGAAAGAACCTCTGCTCAGAGCATTACAGATGCTCCATCGCGAACAGGGAAAACTCATTGGAGCCCTTTTAAACTTTCGAACTTATCCGGTTCCGGGTATTTTTTACGGCCGTGGATAATTGTACTTGGTCGGCAGCATCTGTCTTGTATTGTGATGACCATAACCGCTGACAATATCTGATCATGGCGTTCATGAATATCTGCAAGGCCTTTCCGGCACAATGATAATGCCGTTTTTTTCTCTATTACAATCTTCCTCCGTCAAGTCGTCGGAACTGATTCTGACCTTAGTGTTGTGCTGTGTCGTGGGTGTTGCCATCGTCCTTGCCGGAGATCTCCCTTCAGCCTTTGCCGTTGCCCTGGCAGCCGCTTTTTTTTTCGGCCTGATTTTTATACTCGTACCCGATAAGAAAGAAGCCCTTGTTATCAGCTGGTTTCTGGTTCATCCACTCAGTATAGAAAAAGTTTTTCAGGTGGGAGCTCCCATGCTGCCGGACTTTGTTCCCCCTCTACTGGTGATTTCAGGCTCTGATATTATTCTTTTTTTCCTTCTCCTGGTGCTTCTCTATGAACAATTCATCCTGCAGCGGCCGCGAGTCTGGAGTTTTCCTGCACCGGTGACGCCCCTGCTGTTTTTTCTCCTTTGGAATGCGGTTTTGCTTTTTCGGCAGCCCCTTTCCCCTGAAGGCGTTCTCTGTGTGATTCATGTTGCCAAAATGATACTTTTTATTTTAATCATGGTTTCTGCCATTACCAGTGCTGATGCCTATAAGAAAGCCCTGCAGGCGATGGCCTGGGCTGTTGCTATCCAGGTGGCTTTTGTTTTTTACACATCATTTTCCGGAAATATTATACGGTTTTCACATAAAATTACATCCTCGGTCATGACCTTTTCAGGGATTGGGGCTGGAAGCGCCCATGTCCGGGCAACCGGTACAATGGGACACGTCAACCAGGAGGCCAGTTTCCTTACCTTCAGCGGACTCTGCCTTGTCGGCCTGCCCTGGATCCAGCGGGGATTTCGGCGTCCACTTACCTGGATACTTATTTTCGGTGCGGCCGGGGCCATTTTTCTTACCTTTTCCCGGACAGCCTGGCTGGCTGTAACCGTTTCGATTGCAGCATTGATAATCCTTTCCCTGTATTATCACCTTATTAGCATGAAAGCCTGGCTATACATTTTTCCGGCCATTTTTGTCGGGACTCTGATCGCACCTATGGTCTTGCAACCGGCAGTCGACAGAATCTTTCATGGTGATGAGGGGGCAACATCTTCACGTGTACGGGCCATTCGCCTCTCTCTGGATCTGCTGCGACCGCATCCGCTTATCGGCGTGGGCCCCGGCCGGTTCGCCAGGGTCAGCCTGGAGCGCTATCCACCCGGCAAAAGCCTCATTGCCCTGCGGCCGGCTTCCGATCCCGGCAATGAAACAGGACACCGGTTCGGGAGACTGGAAGTCAGTCAAGTTCAGGTCGGCAATAAACTACTGGCCTTTCCCTTGCCCGTGCATAACAAATATTTACTGATTCTGACCGAGCTTGGTCTTGTTGGATTAGCCCTCTTTCTCTGGTTTCAATGGCGCATTTACCGACAGCTGCTGCAGGCTACCCGGCATCTGCATGGCCGCGCTGTCTGGTTGGCGATGGGGCTGCATGGTGCCTTCTGGGCCAGTCAGGTCTTTATGATGCTGGATCTTTTTCTGGATGACAAAACCATGCAGATTCTTTTGACTGTCCCAATTCTTGTCATGGCGCTTCACAAGATTACCGTCCGGGACTGAATATGGAAAAACCTGGTTTACTCAGAAGCAGTCTCCTGATGGTGGCTGCACGGATTCTGTCTGCTGTGGGCAGTTTTGCTCTGTTCTGGCTTATCTCGCAGGAAAATGTGGCACAGCTTGGAGCGTTCCGTACGGTATTTGTTTTTTTTCTGGTATGTGATTTTCTGCCACTGCTTGGAATGAACCAATATATTATTCGAGAAATTTCTCTCCGGCGGAAACAGGGCAGAGCCATATTCTCAAGCGGTTTTTTGTTCACCTGCCTCACCTGCCTCTTCATTATTCCTGTTCTGGTCGCCATCGCCCTGTTCGGCAAGTACAGCCCACAGGTTTCATCGGGTATCCTGATAGTCGCGGCCTCGGTACCGGCTACTGCCGTAGCACTCTGCTGTCAGTCTGTCCTCGTCGGCACCGGAGATGGGGCCTCTTTTGGCCTTCTGCAGGGGGGAGAGATCATTCTCCGAACCATGATTGGTGGTACGCTGTTCTTACTCTCTCCAGATATTATAACTATTTTTTACTGTTTCGCACTGATACGCTGGCTCTCGCTCATACCCTATCTGAAAAAAATTATCCTGCTCCTGCCCGAAGGGTCATGGAAATTCAGAGCTCCATTTATCCGCGAATTTTTCACCCATGTTCCTTCTTTTGCCGGGATCCTGCTGTTTTTTCTTGTCCTTCGCTTTGCGCCCCAGCTTATGGTGCCATGGATGGTCGGTGACAAGGGCGCAGGATATTTCGCGCTCATTTACCAGTTTCTTGACCTGTTGCTTCTTGTGCCGACAGCTTTAACAATTAATCTTATGCCCGTTCTGGCGGTTCAAGCTGGAAAATCGACCAAGGATCTGGCAAAGACCTCTTTGCAATCGTTGAAACTTGTAACGATCTTGCTCCTGCCGGCTGTATTGTTTATCGGGATCAAAGCCGAACCGATACTGGTCTGTATCTTCGGACCTCAATACAGCCCAGTTGCTCCATTGTTGAGCATAACTATTGGGAGTGGTTTGATTATGGCATGGGATCAGGTTTTTTCAACGGCCATGGTGGCGGCAAAACAACAGAAACTTGATCTCCTCACTTTGGCGGTCGCCGGAAGTGGTATGATGATTTTACTGTATATACTCATTCTCAGGTATGGTATTCTTGGAGCTGCTCTTGCCTTTATTTCCGGTATGACCCTTCTGATTATCTGTCGAATCTCTTTTTTTATTCATATCATTTCACCATTAAACCTGTTGACGCATCTTTGGCGCTATTGTGCGGCAGGATGTATAATGGCCATAGGGCTGTTTTTTTTTCGTGGGAATCTTTTTTTCTCCATTATCCTTGCAGGCATCCTCTACCTCGGCAGTCTTTTTCTGCAGGGTAGTCTGACAAAAAAGGAATTGCAGAGCCTTCTGGTCCTGTTGAGAAAAAATGAGGATGAATGCGTGGATATGGCATGAACTGGAAGCAAACCCGGCATCTTATTAAAAGTGATATCAGCAGAAAAGCACGATGTGACGGCCGAGCAAAGGCTCGGGCCTTGCTGTTGACCGTGCTCTCCCCCTCCTGTATTGCTGTCATTGTCTTCAGGTTACAGCACTATTGTATCACCAACGGGTTATATCTGCCGACGAAACTGCTCGCCGTTCTCAACATCATCCTTTTTTCTACGGAAATCGACGCCCGTTGTGAAATCGATGAAGGCTTTTGTCTTGGTCATGCCAATGGTATTCTCATTCATGGACAGACCAGAATTGGAAAAAACTGTACCATTATGCACCAGAGCGGTCTGGGGTTTCAGTCACTGCGTGCCCCCGGAGAAAATGACTTTGTCATTCTTGAAGATGATGTACTTATCGGAGCCGGAGTGCGCCTGCTTGGCCCTCTGACCATCGGGAGAGGCAGTCTTGTCGGAATGAACAGTGTCGTGCTGCATTCCTGTTCGCCTGCTTCTCTGGTCATAGGTTGCCCGGCTAAGGTTGTCCGTACTCTTGGGCCGGATAGTGCTTTGCCTGCGGAAACAGTCACTCGAAAGTGGAAGAATCGTCCTCCCTGTACCTTGAGAGAAACGTTTCGGCGTATTGGTAAAGATATGCGTAACCGGGCAAAAACCGATGGCAAGTCCTTTTCACGGGTTGCCTACCTCTTTGTCATTTTCAATCCCCCTGCCCTGGCAGTGATCAATTTTCGTTTCTGCCACTGGCTTGACGGCAATGGATTCTCTTTTATTGCCAAGCTCCTGAATGGAATAAACGTTACGCTTTTCAAAACGGAAATCGGTGCCAAGGCCTGCATTGAAGGAGGACTGGTACTACTGCACTGCAATGGTATTATTATCAACTCGCAGAGCAGAATTGGCAAAAACGTAATTTTTGCCCATCACAATACGGTATCAATCGGGCCAAGACGGAAAATGGATCCGGAAAATGATTTTGTGACCATCGGCGACAATACTTTTATTGGTGCAGGTGCCCGAATTATCGGTAATCTCTCCATCGGAAAGAATTGCATTGTCGCCATGAATGAAGTGGTTTCCCGGTCTGTACCGGATGATTCGATTTGCCTGAAAGGCTCTTTCCGCCCCAGAACAAAAGCAACTGCAACGTCAGGAGAGCCGACACCGGCGATTTCAGGGGAAATAACGGTTTCTTTACGGAAAACCCTGCAACTGATCAAAGCGGATATAAGCAGGAGGGCCGAGCTTGAAGGAAAAAAGGCCGGTCTTTTCTACTTCTGCAAAATTTTTCTCAATCCGCCGGCGATGGCAGTTGTCGTTTTTCGGTTCAGCGCTCTTGCCTGGGCAAAAAAACTCAAGCCAGTGGCAAAGCTCCTCTACCTGATTAATTTTTTCTTATTCAGTGTGGAAATTCAGACCGGAGCCAGTATCGGGCCCGGCCTGATTCTGGCTCATGCTAACGGTATCCTTATCCATAACAATTCAATTATCGGCCGAAACTGTACATTCATGTTCCAGAATACGATTACAGTCGGGCCCCATGCCGCAGAAGAGGACAATCGGGGCCATTACGTTAAAATCGGCGATGGGGTTATCATTGGCATGGGGGCGCGGATTATCGGCCCGGTTCATATTGGTAACAATGTCCTTGTCTCGGCCAATGCGGTTGTCACCAGGGATTTGCCGGATAACAGTGTCGTTTTTGGTATCCCTGCGCGCAAGGTCGGCATGAGAGCACCGGCATGAATCCGGAAATTTCGGTCCTCATCGTCAACTACAAAACGCCTGAATTGGTGGCGGAATGCGTCCGGAGTCTGAGACGACATGTTCGACAAACACCGTTTGAGATTATCATCGTTGACAATGAATCCTCGACTCGTTCCATGCAGTTGTTGCGGGAATATTGCCCGCAAACGACAATCATTTCCAATCGAGAAAACTCCGGGTTCGGCAGGGGGAATAACATTGGCTTTCGTCATGCACGCGGCAGGTTTCTTTTTTTGATTAACAGTGACGCCGTGGTGGTCGGAGACTGCATCACGATTCTGCTTGATTTTCTCAAGTGCCACCCGGAAGCTGCCATGGTCGGCCCGCAGGTTCTTCTTCAAGATGGATCCCGTCAACCAAAGATATGTGGCAATACACCCACATTACGGCGATTATGGAATGATGCCCTGCTGTTGAGCCGATTGTTTCCACGCTGTCCTTTTTTCCAGGGGATGCACCGTGATCATATTGTGCATGCAATAACGGAGGTCGGCTGGATTTCAGGTGTCTGTATGCTTATCCGTCGCGAGGCCTACGAGCGGACGGGGGGCTTTAATCCTGATTTTTTTCTGTATGCCGAAGATATTGATCTCTGTCTTCGTATTCGGCTCGACGGTGGTGCAATTTATCATGTGCGGACAGCCTGCGTTATTCATCAACTCGGTGCCAGTTCAACTGACGAGAAGAAAAAAATTTTTAACAGTGTGCAGCAGCAGCAGAATTTTCTTCAGGCCCTGGCAACCGTATTCACTCCGCATCAACAACGCCGAGCCCGTACCATTCTTCGAATCGGTCTCTATATTCGTCTTGGAAGCGCTTTACTGCTTCGAGTGGTCAATCATAGGCGAGGGGAGTTCCTTGCTGCTTCCTGCCGGGCCCGTCTGTCGGCTCTGGAAGAGGACATTTTATGAAAATAGCTGTTGATGCGCATATTCTGGGGAAGGGAAAAGGCGGCGTGGAACGGTACGTGGCAGAACTGTGTGCCCGTCTGCCCGAACTTGCCCCGGAAGACTCTTTTTTCTTTTTTATCAATAAGGCCTATGCCCCCGATGAGCATCATCCTAATGTGCGCTGGGTACGGCTTCCGAGCGCAGAACCGATGCTCCAGCGCAGTCTCTTCCTTCCGTGGATGCTCGCCAGATTCCGGCCGGACGTCATTCACACCCAGCGAATTGTCCCTCTATGGTCCAATTGTCCCGTCATCGTTTCCATGCATGACATTCTTCCACTTACAGTCCCTGATGACTACCCCGGTATGCGTCATGCCATGGTACGGGCACTCACCGGTTGGAGTGCCCGCCGTGCCCATAATATTCTTACAGTCAGCCAGACTGTGCAGAACGAGATTGAGGAGGCCATACCTGCTGCAACTGGAAAAATAGAAGTAATTTATAACGGCGTGAATCATGAGATGTTCTCTCCGGTAAACGATAAAATGCAGGCTGTAGCCAACCAGGAGTACCTCCTGTATACCGGAGCGATTGAGCCGAGAAAAAATCTGGTCCTTGTCCTGGAGGCATTTTCCGAAGTATGCGCCAGGAGAGGTCATGATCTGAAGCTGGTATTGGCGGGGATGGACAGGGACGTTCACTATGCGGCAGACTTGCGGCGAAGATGCGACACCATGTTTCCAGACGGGCAGGTTGTCTTTACTGGTTTTCTGCAGGAAAATGAATATCTGGAATATCTGGCCCGGGCATTGATATTTCTGGCGCCATCCAGGGGGGAAGGGTTTGATCTTCCGCCGCTTGAGGCCATGGCCTGCGGAATTCCCGTTATCTGTTCAGACATTGCGGTCCACCAGGAAATATTTCATGAGGCAGCTCTGTTTTTTCAAGTTGATTCGCCGCATGAGTTGGCCAATGCGATTATGACGTTATATAATGACAGACAGTTGAAAAGGAAATTGCGGGTACAGGGAACGGCCTGTTGCAGGCGCTTTGATTGGGAAACAACGGTATGGCAAACACTCAAGATATACAGAGAAGCCGGCAGGAAAAAGTCGGTATAACCAGAAAAATAGTCCGTGTTCTTATTGACTCGGGGAGCCAGGCTGTTCTGCTGCACCGGTTTGCGCACTTTTTTTTTCAAGCCGGTATTCCTCTACTGCCTGCATTGCTCCGCAGAACCAATGTCTTTCTTACCGGTGCGGATATTTTTCCTTCCTGCCGTATGGGGAAAGGCGTTACCATTATCCATTCCGTTGGTATTGTTATTGGAGACAATACCGTTATAGGAAATAACTGCGAACTTTATGGACAGGTTACCCTTGGAGGGCGAGGCGGCATGCGGGACGATGACGGTACTCCGGTCCTGGAAGACAACTGCGTCATATGTATCGGTGCAAAGGTTCTGGGCGGAATACGGGTGGGGAAAAATACGACTATCGCTGCCGGGGCGGTGGTACTCTCTTCCATTCCGGAAAATTCGCTGGCGGTCGGCCTCCCTGCAACGGTTAAGAAGAATTATTCACTAATTAGAGAGGATTGATACCCATGGTGTTTTCAGGTCATGGAAAAAAAGAGTTTTTTTTCCTATTGATTATGGTTTTTATCACTAATTCAAGTGTATGGGCCCTGGAAGGGAACACTTCGACCTCCCCGGTAGTTATCTCGATATTCCCGGAGCAGAGGTTGCGGACGATCCCCAGAGAAGTATATGGCACCAATGTAGAGTGGTTCAATGACGGCAATGGCTTCTGGGACGTCGATGAAAAAAGACTTGATCCAGTGCTGGTGCGGATGGCCTCGGAACAGCGCCTTTCTCTGATCCGGTTTCCCGGCGGTACACTTTCCGACTATTACCACTGGAGAGATGGTACCGGCCCAAGCTCACTCAGGCCGGTCCGGCCCCATCAGACCGATCCGTCCTCCTCCGCTAACACGTTCGGTTCCCCGGAGCTTCTTGCTCTGTGCCGCTCGCTAGGCAGCTCGCCTCTCATCACTGTCAATGTGGGAACAGGGAGCGCCGGGTCGGCTGCGGACTGGGTTGACTACATGAATAACCCGGACAATACGCGGCGCAGGCAGGATGGCGTTCCCATACCCGTGCCTGTCCGTTATTGGGAAATCGGAAACGAGGTCTACCTGAACGGTACGGAAGCGGAAAAACGTATCACCATGACCCCTGAACGATATGCCAACACTTATCTTGAATTCGCACGGCTGATGAGGGCTACCGACCCCTCTGTCAAGCTTATTGCCCAGGGGGTGGCTGGTTCATATTCTGTTCCCTTTGGTCCCTACGAGAACTGGAATTCAACTGTTCTTCAACAGGCGGCGGATCAGATTGATCTCCTGGCTCTTCATGACGCATATGCACCGGTATTAACGAAATTTGATGAAAACGTATCGGCGGAAGATGTGTACAAGGCCATGTGGAGTTTTCCGCTGGACATAAAAGAAGATCTGGATCGGGTAGGCAATCTACTGAAGCTTTATGAAAAGAAAAGGCATATCGACCTTGCAGTTACCGAGTGGGGACCATTTTTTTCTCTGACGGATAAAAATTTTATTGATCATGTCAAAACGCTGGGATCAGCCGTTTACGTGGCACGGGTTCTCCAGGTATTTCTCGCCCATCCCCGGGTTCGTCTGGCAAACTATTTTAAGTTTACTGATAACTCACTTATGGGCTGGGTGAGCTATCTGAAACAACCCAAGATACCCTATTATGCTTTTACGATGTATTCGGCTTATTTCGGTTCCGTGCTTGTGGAGAGCAAAACGGATTCACCGACTTTTTCAAACAAAAAAATTGGTTTGGTCAAGAGCCGCAACAACGTGCCTGAGATTAACGTTATTGCCTCTACCAATATGGAAAAAAACAGATTATATGTGAATATCGTTAGTTGCAGCTGGGACCGGGCGTATCCTGTTGAACTCGATATCCATGATGTCGCTGTTGAAAAAACAGCCATAAGGAGAAGCATCAGTGGCCCGAGTCCATTTGCCAATAACGGCCCCGATCTGCCATCTTGGTGGCCTGCGGCATATGTAGAACCAGCCGCCAAAATGGACAAACCCATTGTAATTGAAAATTTGCCATGGAAGGTGGGGGAAACGCTCATCATTCCCCCTCATTCAATCACGACCATCGAATTGACTATACTGACCCCTCCAGCAGAACCATCGAAGTTTACGGTACTGTCGGATGAATAGTCAGGATGCTGAAGAAAGATTCCCGCCAACCTGCACGGCGGGGAAACCGTGACTTCTGTTTTGGCTCTGCCGGTTAACGTGGTCCTAGACTTTTTACCAGTTCGTTATGAATATGAATAAAATAAAAAACGCTATATTTTTTCTGATACTACTGCTTCTGGCAGGATGTGCCTCCCGGGAGACACTCAGCGTAAGGCAGCCGGGCGCATTGCAAGATATTGAAATCTCTTATGCAAACAAAGAGCTTCTGCCGCCGCCGGTTTCCACCTACCGGCTGACCGCCGGTGATGTTCTCAGGCTTGAAGCTACACCCAGGCAGATCAATTCTCGGGAATTTCTTATTGAACGGGGCGATTCCCTTCGGATCTCCTTTAATTTTGAGGACAGTACGTATCATATAATGGCCGGAGACCGGATCTCCATTTTTCTGCAACGGAATTCTCCCATGAATCGGGAGACGACTGTACGGATGGATGGAAGAATAACTCTTCCAAGTATCGGGGAGGTTATGGCCGAGGGGAAGACCCCGCTTGAACTCAAGAAGATTCTGACTCGAGAGTTCTTGAAAAAGATAAGGGATGTCAGTCTAAGCGTTTCCGTTCTCCAGTCCAACATGGCACCTTTTACGCAGATGAGCGGCGAATACATGGTGCTGCCGGATGGAACGATTTCTCTCCCTGTATTAGGGGTCTACAAGGCGCAGGGTATGGGCCTGGATTCGTTAGCGGAAAAAATTGCACAATCTGTACAAGAAAAATTTCATAATCATTTCCATGTCTCGGTAGCTGCCCAAAATCTGGCAATCAACCATCTGCAGATATATGATAAAGTGCTGACCATAACACCGGCTGGAGATTTTATTCTTCCTCATGTCGGCAATATCATGGCAAAAGGAAAAACACTTGTCCAGGTTCAAGCCGAAATCCAGAAACGGCTGAAAAGTTATTATTACAATCCCATTGATGTCTCACTCGGCCTGATTTCATCCACAAACAATTCCGTCTATGTCAGCGGGGAGGTTCGGTTTCCGGGGATTTACCCACTTATAGCTGAAATGACCAGTCTGAAAGCGCTTTCCCTTGCCGGTGGCGTTACCCCAAAGGGCAATTTGGACGAAGTGGTTCTCATACATTATACAGGCCCTGATAGCGTAACTGTATACAAAACTTCTCTGGATGAGGTGATCAATAACGCCAGCGCACTACATGACCTGCCACTCTCGCCCCAGGACATCGTTTTCGTTCCTAAAACCGGTGTCGCAGAGGCCAACCAATTTATCCAACAGTACATTACGCGCATGCTTCCCTTTACAGCAAACATTACGTATAATATAAATAACATACAGTAATATGCCTGGTCGATACGTCTACCTTGTACTGTTGCTGATTGCAATCAGCCCCGTGCCATTGAGCCATGCCGAGGAAGACTATACCGGACGGTGGTATAGTATTATTTCCGGGCAATCTTTTACTATAGATCTGACCCAGCAGGGAACCCTTATTCAGGGGATTATGATGCCTACGGCAAAAAATGAACGGCATATTTCCATTATATCCGGCAGGCAGCATGGGAAAATAATAGAACTTTTTGCAAACAATAAAGATCTGTCCGTTGTCTATCGTTTTTACGGCGGTTTAATCGGCACCGGGAAGACCCAGGCACTGGTTGGCAATTTCACCAGAAATAACCGACGGTTTAATCAATGGCATGCCATACGTTACGAGAAGCGCAGTTATTATGGATCACCAAATATGAATTATTCAATATTTCATAGTATTGATTCTCCTCCAACACCCTTTTGAGCCACACAAAAGAGATCCATCCCGCTGAAATCAGCATTGACAGGCAACTCAGGTGGCCCGGTCAGGTAAAATTTTGCTTTTCTCAAGCAGCGAATCGATGATCTGAGCAGGGCATTCCGTCCCAGAATTCTGTTTCTTGCCGCCCGCATCCGAGCTTCGGGGTTTGGTGTATCTTCCTGGGCCGCACCGGTAAATGAATGCATTTCGGTTATGGTAAAATCGCGGTTTGTCAGGCTGCGGCTCAATACTTCGGCCCGGAAATAATGCAGATGCTCCCAGTATGATTGAACCCCGCGCCATTTGGCTCCTATTTGATCGAATCGGTTAAAGTTCGGAACGGTAAGCACAACTATTCCACCGGGAGCAAGAAGGGTTCGGATATCATCCAGCACCGCACCCGGATTGGGAAGGTGTTCCAAAACATCAAAGAGCAGCAGGATATCAAATTGTTCACCCTTGAATTTCCCCGCGTAAAATGGCGAATGGAGAACCTCGAGGCCGTAATGAGTTCGTGCAATTTTTACCGCCTGGGCTGAAATTTCAACACCCCGTACACTTGCGCCCTGTCGTTTTAGTAATTCCAGGGTCGATCCCGCTGCGCAGCCAATTTCCAGAACCTTTTTCTGCTGCCAATTCCCAATGAAAGGCTTCATTCGGGCAATTCTAGGACAATATTCCAGATCGGTCACCGCCTGGGCATAATCAAAATAATGACGGTATGTTGCACTGTTGTCAAAATATTGATCGGCATAATAGCGGTCCAGGGCTTTTTCGTTTGGCCGCAATCCCAGATAAACAAATCGACAATCCGTGCATTCATGAAGCGGAAGTTGGTCAGAGCGAACAAAAATTTTATGGTAAGAAGCGTGGCCGCAAAGGGGGCAATATGTTTCCTTAACCAGCTCTCGCGAATTCCAAGTATAGCTTGATGCCATGGAAGCCATTTCTCCTCGATTCAGTCGTCGATGTGGACGGTAAGCAGGATGTTCTCTGTCCCTGCGATATGTAGCACAAGCTGCAGGAAATGACTATTAGAGTAATTGGTCGGCATGGGCAGAGGTGTGAATATTGTGCACGCGCCGGATGAATCGATGAGGACGTCTTCGACCTCGCCTGATCCTTGATTGTACCAATGCACAGTGACTGCCTTGCTCTGCCCTCAATCTCGTCCTGCATGCGCGGATGGAGCGGAAATTACTCTCTCAAGAGTTGAACCCTTCCTCCGTGCGGATGTGGGACATTTTGTCCCTGCCTGTCTCTTTTTGTCCCATTTCTTGTATGCAAGTGGTGCCGACACACCTG
>VAPL010351676.1_pt1 | contig 17538 bp, 37 predicted proteins | sample 3395061 | NCBI WGS metagenome assembly VAPL01 (sample SAMN08290444, study PRJNA428436) | hydrothermal vent metagenome | isolation source: Deep-sea hydrothermal vent chimney 2 | place: Pacific Ocean: Juan De Fuca Ridge | depth 2182 m m | reverse complement strand
ATAAAATCATTTTAAAACTATTCGGTTAGTTGGGAGCTGGAAAGCTAACCATTTCTTCGGCAATATGTTGGAGGAGCTGCCGCTTAACCTCCCAATGAACCTGCATATAAACCTTACCAGACTGTGGTGCTTGACGGGCTGGGGTATCCATTGTCAACCGGTTATTCCATATCACTTCTTTCATTTTCTTCATCTAATATCTCCACGTTATCGTTAATCTAAATAAGCCTATCACAATGCTTTCGTCCGGTCAAATCATTTTTCTATCTTCTCCATATCGTTAATTTCCCTCATTACATTCCGAATAACCGGCGAATAGACATCCCAAAAAAGCGCGTGAGGAATTGCCGTATGAATTTGCTGGTAAACCGGATTCGTAACCATGCGTTGCAACTTGGACTTTTGCGTACGAGACATATAATTCCACAATACTTCCTTCATAAGCTTCATTTAACCACTCCAACGATATTCGTGCCCGGTAGTATATCACTATTATGCACCGAATACAACGTTGTATCCAATTAAATATTTGATAGAAACTTGACACCGACAATAATATAATATAATATAGGATAAATAATAGAATTGATAAATACTTATAACCAACAAACCTGAAATTATTTGAAATTGCAACCCATAAAAAGTATGAACTCACTGCCAATACCAAAGTTGTAGACGGCTTTACCTTGTTCCAAATCAAAGCCCTCCGGGACTTTGCCAACGAGCCGGCCAACTCGGCGGCTGGATCGATAAATCTTCTACCTTAGATCACGAAACCAACAGCTGGATCGACACAACCAGCCAGGTTTTCTACCGTTCAAAGGTAACAAACAATTCAACCGTGAAAAATCATTCAACCGTAAAATGGGGTTCCACGGTGGATAACGGTTCCACGGTAAAAGACCATTCAACCGTGGATAACGGTTCCACGGTAAAAGACCATTCAACCGTAGAAGACAGCACAACGGTGGATAACGGTTCAATCGTGAAAAACAGTCCAACCGTTATCCACCGTTACAATCGTATCAACCGTTAGTTGAAATATAGACAAATATCTCAACTTAATTTTAACGGCCTGTTCTGGGAAACCGTAAGGGTTATTTTAGTTAAATTTGTCTTGGGCTGGGATTGGCCAACATTGCGGTAAAATCTTCCACCGACATTATTTTTATCCCCAATTTCCTTGCTTTGTTGACTTTCCCCGTTGTTCCATCAGGATCGGTCGTTACCACTATGTTAGTTTTGCTACTGACACTATTTTGAATAGTACCGCCGCCCTGTTCGATTTGTTGACTTAATGCTTTGTCACGAAACCCACTTAAGCAAATATTAACGCCCATAATTTCACCATTACTATCTCTCGATTCTTCTTCAGAAAAGCCAATGAGTTCTTCCACTTCGGCATAAAACTTCATAAAATCTTCCAATACAACTACGGTGGCCACCGCAGTTTTTTGATCAAAACCGTCAACCCCGGCAATTGTATCCGCATCAATACCTTGGAGAATATCAGTACCCAATGTACTTTGTAACTTTTTAATTTTACGAATACCAATGCCCCGCATATTGGAATGCGCGCCGATCAACTTATACAGTGGAATATCGGTAAGCTTTTCACGAAGACCATCAAATATCTTATTCCCATTTTGCCCAATTATATCAACCAATTCTTGCCGCGAAGCCTGAATGATGGATATTATCGTACGGTGCCCCGCAATATATAATTTTTGAATAGATCCAGCCTTTAACATTGGGGCTTCTATTTTTTCAAAGAAATCTATTGTTCGCTTAATGGTAACTTCTTCGGAATCATTTGGATTCAATAAAACCGCATCAATCTTCTCGCCTGCTTCATTTACAGACCATTCCCATTCACCTGCGGGCATATCAGCCACTGCGGGGGTTATAATATCCAATATTTGCGGAATAACATCACCCGCCCGGGTAATATGAACAACCGCACCCGCACCAATACCATTATCAAAAATGTATTTGGCATTAAACCCGGTAACCCACTGAATGGTTACACCACCTAATTCAACAGCGTCAATGTTAATACGAGGCTTAAGATAACCATGCTTTGAAATACCCCAATCAACACCGATAACTACCGTTTCCGCAATATTACTAACAGCACCAACCTTATACTTAATGCTATATTTGGGATTGAGCGAATCAGTAGTTGGTATCATTTCCGCACGCTTTTCTTTACTATTAACACACATAACGAGACCATCAATTTCATATACTGATGCTTCCCTGCGGATATTAAGATATTTGGTAAGCGCATCATCTGTTGCTGCTTTGCCACGTATCGATAATGAATGTGGAACTTCAAATCCTAATTCTTCAAGTTCACGCAGTTGTTCTTCCTTAGCTAGCGTACTACCAATAATTTCATATGCAACAAATTTCAGATAGTCATAAACCATCCCGTCATTTACTTTTGCATTCATTAACCCACTTATCATCCGTTGGGGATTCTTGTATTCTTTACCAGCCCGGGTTTTAATTTGGTCATTAAGAAAGCTAAAAGTCGAGAGTTCAATAATATTTTCACCACGAATAACCATCGCACCCGGCATGGTATCTGGTACACTGCGGAATTTATTCAAATGTCGGGTAATGTCTGCACCTTCAACACCATTGCCCCGGCTGTATCCAATTTGCAATTCGCCGGAATCATTATACAGTAACATTGCACTCGTACCATCCAGTTTATCAGTTAGGACCAGAAATTCTTCACCTAATGCATGTTTCGTTACCCATTTTTCTATTTCACCTTCGTGAATTTGATCCAAGGAACCCATAGCATATGGCAGTTTAATTTTTCCAGTCCGAACTTCGCTTCCAATACCGGTGAAATATTGATCACCCGGAAAACGTCGGTTTGTATTTCGCCACAAGAAATCATAGTCGGCATCCGTTAAAAATGATTCTTCGCCGTTATGATAAAGGTCATCCGCCGCTTTAAGAATTTCAATAAGTGAACTTTGCGGCACAGTATCAAAACTTTGTGCCGCAAATATACCTTTTGTAATATCAATAATGTTCATTCTTATTTCGCCCGCAAGCCCGCACGGTGCCAGATCACCAACCCCAACATACCTAACAGAAACAATACAGACGTAGATGGTGCTGGAATACTGGCAGTTTTGCAAGAGCGTTGATTGATTGAAAAGTTGCCAAGGTAGCGCCAACCAGCTGGCTCGTTAATGGTAATAGAACTAATTGTAGAACACCCGCTGCTGCTAACACCGAACCCCGGTGTTTGGTACCCGATGTAATCACCCGAAAACGTGGTATCCGCACCGAAGTTATCAGTGGCCGTTAAATTAATAAACCCTGGTGCATAAGTGGAAACATTAAAAGAAAACGCCCGGGTGTTGGCCGGTAGTAAAATCATTACGGCACCATTAGTACAATACAAACAGCTAGTGCCGCCGTAGGTAAAGTAGAAATCACTGTCATTAGTTTCAGTGGTGAGCGTACGAAAGTATTGATCAGTGCCTTCGTAGTTTGCAAACTGTTGAACTGGATTTCCACTACTATCAGCAATCACCAGTTGATCCCCGGTATTGGGTGCAGTAATTGGGTTTGCTGATTGATATTGCAAACCATTATTACTGGTGTTATTTGCAAAATCGGTCATTGCGAACCCACCGATATTGGTTGGTGTTACTGATGGATTCGTGAAGTCCTGAACAATCAGCGAAGCAGCAACTGGTCCGGCTAATACGATTGACGCCGAAAATGTTGCTGCTGTTAATAGTTTAAACATTGGTCTTTCCCCGAATAATAAGTTAGTGGTTTAAAATAGAACTTTAATAGATTGTGGTTACAATGTCAAGAAAAATAACCTATTTATATTCAATTTTTGCTAACGTACGATAAGCATAATATATGCCAAAAGATTAATTATCATAGAAAACAAGGGGATAATAACATACGAATAATGTGGAATATGCCAAATGTAAAATATTTCGACAATCATTTTAAAATAGTTGACAATAGGTTTTCCGGTTGATATTATTTCTTTTTTGACAAATACACAATTGGAGAATGGTATGAAGTATTTAATGATGGTAATCGTTTCAATCATTTTGGTTTGTTTGGCACCATTGGCCAGTGCGTCGGAGATAGTTGATGTATCGCAAGTTATGAATTATATTGATAGAACATTTCCAATCGTAGAAAGGATGGTGGTTGATAACAAGGAATTTGTGATGTTGGTGATTATTGCTTATTTGATTTTCACGCGGCGCAAACCATCCTAATCAAGTTGATCGGTCACTTCCTACATGTGGTGACGGATATCCCCCAATTCCACCAAAAATATCAATAAATGATGTTAGTTTGGTGGTTTTGGACGGGATAGGGTTGTTCTTCTTTTTTTTGTGCGCGATTATTTTTACCAAATCAAGTTTACTTTTGGTCAATATTTCGTTTACTTTCATAATATGTTGTCCCGACCTTCATCTAGTTCAATCGATTTTTTACAATGATTTTTATCAAGTGCATGTAATCCGCGACATATTACGTTTGCAATTTTAAACCGCCAAGTGTTGGTAGGTAAATCTAAAAACTTCCCTAACCTACTGCTGATAGTTTCATCAGGATCGCCAAATAATAAGGTATTTGCTAGTTGGTCAATGGCAATTAATATATTCCAAAAGTACGATTTCAACATGATAAGATCCCCGGGTTGTTTATAGTAGATATTTATCCTAAATGTAGGAAAATACGAGTTATCAAATCTCAATTGTTAAGGTTGGGTTGAAATCCTTATTTTCGTCATGATATCCGCGTGGATTACATAAGACATATGTATCACCTATATGATATTCGCAGGTGCTGTGTGTGTGCCCATGCGCCCATATATTAGGCTGGGTATCCCTAATATCTTCAAACAATTCACTTACAAACGCACCATTAAGACTATTACCCTTATACATATCAGATACTGATAGGGATGATGGTAAGTGGTGTGTCAAAACCACAGTTTTTCTTCCAGCGGCGTGGTGTGCAACGATTTCGCTAAAAATAAATTCCTTTGCGGCCTGATGATCGGATATTGTGTCTAACGGTGTTAACGCTCGAATATTAGGGTTGTTGCTGTCCCCATTACGAATATGTTTATAATCGTTCATGCGTTGTCCTGCTTCGTTCATGGTCCGGAGGTTGTTATTATCCATACTGGTCCATAACGTTGCCCCAATAAATGCTATATCATTTATTATCACTGATTCTTTTTCAAGAATTACCAAATTTGTATGTTGTTTTGTATCATTTTTCAATGTTTCCACAGCCAAGAAGAAGCTTCGATGATAATATTCATGATTTCCCATTATCCATATAACGTTGAGGAACCGGCTGCATATATTGGTTATAAAGGTGTCATACGTGCATGGTTTATTAACAATTCCGATATCACCAACCAATAGGACGATGGTTTCTTTTTCATCTTCTATGTCGGGAATAGTAAAATCACAGAATTCTAAATGAAGGTCGGATACCACTAATATTTTGGTCATACAAATCTCTTATTATGCGCGGAATTGATAAATTCCTATTTGTTTATTATCTAATACTTTTTCTACAAATACCGCGATTTTATCTTCTGAGGAAAAGACAAGCGCTGCATCCTTTAATTCAGTCCATTCAATGCGAAACCCATATTCGGTTTTTTCCGCAGTATATAAAAACCAATCCGGTCTGCTCGCGTTGATAATGGCAAACCCTAAAGGTTTTTTATATTCAAAGGATGGCATTTTGGTTATTCGGTTGCGGCTTGTATTAGTGTTATATCGGATCTACCGTTAAGATCGGTATTAACAAAGTTCCGGGCCTTCGCTTCCGTATCAAATTGTATGGCATCCGTTTTCGACTTTGCCCATAATACGGCATTGCTGTTATTATCGGTGTCCACCATGTAAAACATTTGCGTGTTTTTATGTTTACCAATGAACCAAGCATATTTCCTTGATTTAGCCTTGAACCGATTGCGTATAAAATTTATGGCTTTGGTGGTTAATTGTCGTTTTGTCGGCATCTAAAATGGTCCAAGCAAGTAACGTATGGAAATGACCCATATAACCCCAACACAAAATCCAAGCACTAGCGGTTCAAATATCTTCACGCGGGGTTGTTTTTTAATAGTTTGGTACTGTAATGCCTCATAATCTTCAGCTTCGGCAGTGGCAATCAGTTGTTCGTGTGATAATTTTTTCATCAAAAGCTCCTTATTCATATTTATGTTGCCCACTAATTCCACCAATCGTCACGTTCCTCCTGGGTTGGGAATTTCCGCCGGTATAGATATTGGTTAACGCAAAGCCCAACGTACCACAAGTGAAGAAATAGGATAATAATTATATTCCGTATAATAACGAAGGTCATCTGCCAAAAAATGATACAAAATATAACAAAATAACTTATTACATCGACGAACCCAATTATTTTAAGTATAAGTAACACTAACCCGAATATGGAAATTAAAAACAGTCGTTCTTCCATATTCCAATTTTTCACCGTTATTCTTCCCCGTGGACTGGTATGATATTAACGCGGGTTTCCGATATTTCTATTGTTTTCAGGAATTTATCGACAAGGCTTACCGTTTGCCAGGCCAAGCAAACATCTTTGTTCTGAGTCCATACAATGGTAGTATTTTCCAAATTGAAGTTCACATCCATTAAAAACCAGCCCCGCCGGCGTGAATGTTCGATTACGAACTGTCGTGTTAAAATTCTTGTCAACAAACCATTCATTGTTCATCCCCGCCATAATGCAATATATTATTTATATCCGTTAAGCATACCGAAGTCCGCCCCACTTGTCAAACGTGATGTAGGTTCGTAATGGTAACAAAGCTTGACAATATAAGCGGAATCTGATATAGTCCGCGCATTAATTTAGTGATTTTAACAAATACAATAAAAATAACCGATATAGGAAAAATATAATGGAAAAAGTAGTTTGGAAGTTTTTAAAAGTAAACGGTGAAATTAACCGTAAATATAAAGTATCCAGCACTGGCCGAATTGTACACAGTAATGGAATGGGCCCGCTGCGCGAATATGATATGTGTAAGAAGAGCGCATTAAATGGTTCTGATTACAAAGCAGTACATATTTCTGGCCTTACTTCCAATCAGCGGGTTCATCGATTGGTGTGTGAAACCTTTCATGGTCCAGCACCGGTAGGAAAAAACCAAGTTGACCATATTGATGAATATAAGGATAACAATGCAGCTAAAAACTTGCGTTGGGTCTCCGCTTCAGAAAACTTGACCGCTTGGCATCAAAATAATGAAGTCATTCGTTATTCCACCAGCAAAGTATCATCGGTCAAGCGCATGATCAATAAAGGTTGGACTAATGACCGGATCGCACAGAAAGCCGGTATGACTGATTCAACCGTTTCTTCAATCAAACTGGGCCGTTTGCACGTAGGCGTTGCCCCCGTTATCGTTCTTAAATTCAAGTAAACGCCGCAGTACCATCCGCAAGTATGGGCAAACGGGGAGCTGCGGCTCCCAGTTTGCATTGGCATAAATAATGAAAACAACCCAGAGAAATTATTATGTTATTGAATGAAATTACCAAAGTTGCTAATATTGCGGCTGCCGCGCAGAAGCGTGATGATAAAAAGAAAGAATTGGACCGCCTCGAAGCCCTCCAGAAACAAATTAAAGATAATGAAGACTTTAACGACCCTGATGAACTTGGTTCTAAGCGCCGTGCAAAATTAAGTCCTGCTGATAAATTTCGTGATATTGCCCGCCAATTGCGGAATCTGCCTCCCGAATAATCACAAGCCGGGTTTGAAATCATCCAATACGCTGCTTAATTCATAATATAATTCAAAAACGTTTGAAAACATCCAACAGGTATCAGTTTGTTGGGTGCCTGTAGTATTAAATATAGCGAACACATGGTCTGCCACATCCGGGTTCCACTTATATATTTTCACAATTTCCATATTTTGCTTCACCGCCATATTTCCTATAGTGCGATGTGACTCACGGTAAATCATAATATTAATGACGTTTCCCCCGGGGCGATCCTCGTTTTTGTATAGGATTAATAAGGGTTTAACATTTTTGGCGGCTTCTAATCGATATTTGATATCCTTGCCAAGGAAATAAAACCAGCCGCCGCATCGCGCCCAATTAAAGGCATATCGATCTTGTGGCTGACGCGGTATACCTTTAGGAATCTTGCCAGCGTCAAATGCTTCTAAAAATGCATCTCGGCCAGTGAATTGCATGGGTTGGATCAGCGCCACCGCATCGTCGAATGGTGTTAAATTGGCGCGCATCACCGCATGTGAATACCTCTGGGAAAAAATATTATTTCCCCCGAAAATCACCTTCCATTTCACTCCATAATACCGGTTTGCTTGACGCGGATACCCTGCGGGTTTGAAGGTTTTGTGGAAAAGGTAATATTCCCGGACGGATTTGAGGCCTAAATCTTGTATTGCATGTTGAAGATATTCCAAACTTACACATTTAAAATCTTTGCGTGTTTTTCCTTCTAACCCTGGTGGTAGTTTTACTCGTGGAGGCATCGTTGAATATTACGCTGGGCGCAACACTCCCGCGACACTATTCTGTTTTTTATTAATCGCGTCCAGCATTTTTGGCAATAATTTAATGGTACTGATTGCTAATATCCCACGTTCGATATCTAAAAAATGTTGTTCTACAAACTGCTGGACTAATTGATCACCGGGGTGTGTAGAAATGGCCTCACTAAATTCTTCAAATAACGCTATTGCGCTGGGCATGACTTTTGATACATCACATTGTGCTAAAAAGACATAGGCCGGTGCTTCAATAACGTCGATACATTTTTTAAAATCCATCATAACGTTTATTTGATTGTTTGCCCATGTATCACCATCCCATTGGTGTGCGTTTGCGCCCATGCTAAATATCAACAAGAGTGTAGCAATTATATATAATCGCATCGTATTCCTCCATATTTTATAATGTTATTATTACATCATTAAGTTCAATAATAATGCCAGCGGAATGTAATCTACAAAGATTCAAGAATTTAACAAATTCATTCAACTCGTATGCAGTGAAATCATATTGGTTTAATGTTGTCATACCATCATCATCAATCCCAGCCGTCAATGTATGATTGTCGGGGTCAAAATGCATAATATGTAAATCATAAAGATAAAAGTTCATCACCATTCTGCCATTTGATACGCCGAATCGTCAACGTATATTGGTATTTATCCTTTGTAGAAAATCAATCGGTTTTGCGGGCCTTCGCAAATTTCAAAAAATCATCCATTTGTTTTTCAATAAATGCAGCAATTTGTACCCCAACATTATCGTTCATATCCAACCCCCGAATTGTTTCTAAGGCGTTGGCGGTGTTGAATAATAGTTCTGCTGCCTCCGCCTCTGGATCAGTGAAATCCGCAAGAAAGGCTTCCGCGCTCGGCAGGTCATTTAAGGGGTAAACGGTACTATCGGCAACTTGTTGTGATGCATTATCACCATATTGACCCAAAATTACAAAAACCTGACTATCTAAATCGATAACATATACCCATGCGCATGTATTCATGGCAAGCCGGGCATCTTCCATCAAGACTTGATCGGTTGAATGTTGAATAATTTCCAAAATTGATATGCCTAATGGGCCTTGGCGATCATTTTGGTGCTGTAATTCAGGTTTTGATAGAAATCGACAGTCGTTCAGACGGGTAATAAACGGTTCACGATCAAACCCGTTTGCCAGAAATTGCAGAATATCTTGTCCTCTACCATGTGGGTTTGCATCCAACCCAATATGGCTGCTTACCTTATAATCCCCATCTAATACAACACATACTACGCCGTGTGTATTCATTTTCTTCTCCAGACAATTGATTGAATATTCAATATACTACTGCAAAATCACAATGTCAAGCAAAAAAAAGGGGGCCAGCAAATAAATGCTGGCCCCCTAACTAATATCCGGAGATATTAATCAGCTACGCGGCGATACCCTTCAGGCGTATATTCACGCTGACGGTTGATCCGATACACGCCCTGGTCAAATTCCACACTTTCATGTGTGTTATATTCACGGGTATGTGTCAGTTCTGAACTATTTTCAATTACGAGATACGAAACCAGTTCATTTTCTGCATCATCATACATTACTGCTGTTTCACAATCCATTACGTGGTGGTGACCAGTTTCACTATGAGCCACGATATGTTTGCCATCTTCCGGTGTGGAAGCAACGGCACTCGCTGGCAGTGTAGTAATGCGGGTGACTAAGATATCGCCCTGTGCTGCTTGTTTTACGTTTTTTGCAAATTTCTTCATTTTTTCTCTCCATTACATTATATACTGGGTATTTATACCCATTTGCACAAAATGTGCGTTGCCGACCTTTTCCTCAGCACTGGAATCAGGTCAGGGTTTTGTTGCCATGTGATATTATCATCACATGGCAACAAGCGGTGGCCGAACGTTATGTTCGGAATTCTGGGTTGAAGTCTTCTTTATCAACACCGTAGGTCCATGAATTGGCTTCCAAAGCAGTTTCCATTTCAGGTGGTACTGGTAACCCAACGCGCGAATTAGTGTTTGGGTCCAGTGCCACTAAGAACATTTCCTTACCAATATCAGGGATATCCACGGAATACAGAGTGCCAACCGTTGGATCATCATCTTTATCGATAATAGTGCTTTGCATTGATTCGATCGCCTTATCCCAACCAAGGAGTTCACACGCACAACGGCGTTGCTCGATATTCGACCATTTCAGAATAACTTCTGGTGTGATAGAAGATTTATCGAAAATCCATTCTTGTGGAATGCGGGTACCATGCCAGATTGCCACGCCAGTGCCATCGTTAAATTTAATGGCTAGGTCATTTTCGCAATGGGTGCGGTCTTCATCATCAAATTTGATGTGTGTTGGTGCGCGTACGAATACGACCAATTCATCAAATAAAAGTGTCCAACTGCAATGTTCAGCCAGCTCAAAATAATCTTCAAGCAGATCGTAACATTCCACTTTCACCACCTTGGAAAAGTAGTCATAAAAGGAAAGCCAAGGCGCACTTTGATTACCATAAATGAAGTCAACCGGGCGAATAGTCAGGTCATACCGGACTTTCATTTCCGTAATTGCTTCAAACGGGGAATCGTACACTTCAAACTTAGTTGGTGCGGGGAAATCCCTGCCTTTATAAATGCGGGCTAAGATTTCCATTGATTTTTCAGGGTTAATTTCGGCGGTGGACAAACCACGTTCGATCCATTTGTCTTTATACACTTTAAGTTGTGCAACTTGATCATCAGTCAATGATTCAATCATTAGATTTCACCTTATGTTGTTTAAATTAAAAAATAATCTGTGCTATATGCAACAGAACCACTATAATACGGGTTTTCTATAACATGTCAAGCTATTTTTTACCTCCACGGCTGATAGCATTGATCTTCGCCCGTGTTTTCTGGTCAATCCGCAAATGGTTATTATCCCATAACAATGTTTTCAATACCGGTATCTTCTTCGGCATTTTCGCCAGTGCATCCGCAGATATGAAATAAACGCCCTTAAATTTTTGGCCATTGGACAAACTGAACCCTCTTTCATTCGCAAGGGTATTGTTTACGGTAAAAATTTGATGGTCTAATTCAAACGGGCCGTGATTGCTGCTGTTTTCAAGGATTTTCAATATCCGGGGCTTAGTACCACCACAAACCCGCACATAATCAGCCGCTTTGAATTCCGTCTTGTAATTCGGCCAGGTTTTTTCCAGAACTTTTTGGCATTTTTTAAGCACATCCGTGCTGGAGATTACCCCGGCGGTTTTCTGGATGATTGGTGCTGCTATGTTACGCATTGCGCCTTCACCCGTGTGCTTCTTACTTGCCGCTTGTCTGGCGAGCTTTATTATTAACTTATTCCGCAATGCGGCGGCACGTTTCTTACTGTTTGTAATTTTCTTCTTCATGTAGTACTCCAATGTGACCATAACGGTCTTGTTGTTTAAATTAACAATGGTTTCTTCCTTAGTCTCAAGGACTCCTCCTGCTAGCGCTTGCCCGACACGGGCATTACAACAACACTATTACATAGTTCTAGTCATATGTCAAGTAAATAATTATATATGGTAAGATTAAGTTACAAATTAATCGAAACTACATAACACAAATATCAAGCTATTTTCATGTTTCTTTTTCAAATTTGATAATTGAATACCAAATTTGATCACAAACTTGCACACCAATTAGGGTAAATATTGGAAAAGAAATTCCCATATTTATTATCCATAAAATATCTTTATTGCTATGCATTTTGATATTTTTTTGTGGGTCATCCCACAATTCTTTTGTTAATAGTCGCATACTATGTGCTCTCCTCTAGTTCTTCAACGATATATGCCCACAACGGTTCAACCACCGCATCATGCACCAACCACGTTATATCTTCGGCCACTGCACCACGGATATTAGGTGTGATGAATCTATCCAACATTTCTACACCATTATTGGTTACATCCGTCCATAATACTTGTTTAATATTTTGCATTGTTTGCGGCAACGCGCAATGGGATAATTATCTGTTCAAATACCGGGGATGATATTGTTGCTGAAACCGTTCCGCGTACATCCGGACTACAACATTGTTTGATATTGGCCCAGGCATTAATCATATGTTCCCCCCATAGATCGGCTTTCATGTTTTTCATTCAGCTGCATCACTAAGAGAAATAACTTGGTATGCTTCCATTACACTGAGACCATCGCGCTGGCTGGAATCTTGAACTTCACCATCCACCACCGAAAAAGCGTGCCCATCAACGAAACACAGAAATCTGCCTTCACGCATACGCTGCCCAACAATCAGTTTTGCAATTCGCGTACCATTCGGATTAAATAAGTCTTTAAACCTGGTCAATGTATAGGCATCATTATCGCGGATGATAGAAAGTAACGGATCATTTGCCAACCCTTTGTTAGCCACGCGCCCAACAGCACGACACCACCGGTAGGAGGTGTCATATGATATGTTACATGATATTGCCAATGCAATCACTGAACAGTCGTTGACTTCAGTGAGAGAAACCCGATATGTATCTGACATAATTTCGTTAAAATATTTCATTCGTTTGCATTCACCGCCGCTATTATATAAACAATATTACCCCAAAATATCTTATTCCAGATTTCATTGGATAAACTATCCCATGATTGCTCCCATACGGTATGCTGGATGATATCCTGGTCTGGTGCGACAATGAAATCATTCGTTAATATTTTCATTATTGCGGCTTCTGTGCTAACACTTTTTGGTTCACAGCCGTAACTTTCTTTGCTAATTTAATATTATCGTTAGTAAGATCCAGCACCGCATTTTCCAATACGATAACCTGTTCAGTTAAGCGATCTAAAATCAGCATAATACCTTCAACATTTATATCACCGTTCATGTCATATTACCCCTTTACATATTAAAAACAACAATTAAACCATATTTGCTTTGCCAACCTTTACCTGAAACTTTATTTTCACTATTTCAAAAAAGCTCCGGGTATAAAATTTACGGAGCGTGTCTTCAAAATATCGTTCCGCCGCTTGTGGGCAATAAAAGACCATACCCTCACTACGGCTTTCTGATGTTGTTATTGCCCGCTCTACTGGATCAAAACCAGTAATGTAATGCGGCTCAATTACGCGCTGGGTGTTAACTTGGATAGTATAGTTGTTCATTTTTAACCCCTATTCTATTAGGTTTACTAGATTTTGAAACACATGATTATTGTGGCAGATGATTATCCAACTGTCAAGCGTTAGAATGAATTACTTTTTTAACATGGTATGCGGCAAGACGTGCTGCGTTGCGCACCGTGGTTTCTTGTTCGCGTATAGTTTCACCGGACTGGGTATACGTTGCCCGGAATAACCACAGTGGGGCTAATGTTGCCAGATACGAGTTTATTAAATGGATTGGAAGATATACTAATAATTTAATCATTTTGGTTCACCATCCGTTAATGTCCGAAAATTATAACCTATTATTGACAAATTGTCAAAAAAAAACCGATAACATTTATTATTATCGGTTTCCGCGCTAAAAGACGTGCGCTTTTAGTATTGTTCGTGCGGCTTATGGTTGATTGTAGTGGGGGGTGCATTCAACCGGCGCTCTTCGATAGTCGGCCCCCGCAAAACACGCCACTATCGCGGTAATCCAATTTGATTACCTTAGCCTCTAGTTTCGCCGTTTGGCGAAAATCATTTGTTGGGGTGGTTTCCCCAACTTCTGGAACTAATAATATCTAATTTTTGATAAAATGTCAAGAATTATTTTCATTAAATTCTGGAAAATCATCTAAGGTATAACATTCAAATACAAAATCATCAACATCAAGACTATCATCTATGTTCTTCCCTTCCAGCATTTTACGTTCAATATCAGCACTTAATAATGTATTATCTTTATTCATTTTATCTACCTTTTGGTTTTTAATATTACGAAAATCACCATAACATATCGCTATTATTTGTCAACTATTTTCACGTCCCCACCCATATATGAACTCTTGTTTACCCGCCGGGTAAACCACCATACCGGCTTCATAATTCTTCTACCGATTTCAATTTTGCTGACAGTAGTTTGATATATGCATCTTTGGCAGCGGTTGGTGTTTCATATGTACCTTCCGGCAATGTGAAAGTATTTTCCACGCGCATAAATGGCTCAACTGTCTTACCAGCATGTAGGCATTGTACAGAATATGCTTTTTGCATGGAACCATTACTCTTTGCTAATGTCCTATGACTGGCGTAGATTGTTTCCGCATATCTATTTCCAATTCCTAAGTTTTCTTTTAGAAATATGATTGCGGCTGCTCGCTTAATACCCTTCATCGAATCAAGTATGGTAAACCCACGCTGGCGTTTAGAATTCGGGTTTGCTGGTCTGGCCATGATTTACTCCTCTTCGTCCATGGGTATTTTATCATCATTTTGTGATGTTGAAATTGGTCGATAAACGAACAACGGGCAATCATTAGACGTACATTCAGTAACTTGTTTCTTCCAACTACCGGCACCCATTGCCCGTGGATCATAGATACAATGACAACACATTGCATCAATTGCTGCTTTGCGACCTTTCCGTTTTTTTAACCGGGCAATTGTCTTAACCTTTAAATCTTCTTTCATAATGTTCTCCTCGTTATCGTGAAAATATTATTACACGAATAATCGCCCGTTGTCAACTATTCCGTGCCAGCACTATCGATTATTTGACTATGAATCACGCTTCTACTATCAATGATGCTTGTGTTAATAGTACAACTCGAGAGGTGGCACTGTTCCATAACTGTACTGAAATTCACTTCTGAACCATTAATTGTGGTATCGTGACCCACTGAACTATCGGTGCAAAAACAGTCATCGAGCGTTGAACCGAGCGCATATGAATTAACCATCGTACAAAAAATCAGTGAACTATTAATAATTGTAGATTTCTCTTTAATATCACAGCCAATTAATATGGTTCCACTTATTACACTATCCGATATTCCAGTCGCGTTTTTAATTATACTTCCAGAATTAATGGTACTACCATCAAAAACCATACTATTGTCATAAATCCAGCTATCGGATTCGTGATCCAATGTAGAAGATTCATCGATCCACCCACCAAGGTCACCGGCCTCAACATCCCCGAAGTCCCGCAGGGCTTTAATCTGATATACAACGCCCCCCTCTGTAATTTTCCGTGGTTCAGTCAACAATTCATATTTTTTCACGTTCTGGCATCCTTTATTGATCGCCATAGTATTGGCGGATACGAATCTTAAGTTCATCCTGTCTATGCGTGGCATGATATGCTTGCGCGATTATGCCCACTATTTTGGAAAGTTCCGGCCCAGGACTTGCGATAAATCGGACACTGCCATGTTCCGTATCATATTCAACTGCGAATCTTGTTTTCATTTTCATATCCCGTTTGGTTTCGGTTCAATTACTATAACGGCCATCACTGAAAAAAATTAACCTTTTATATTCAATGGTTATGTCCGTAAAAATGACATTGTTACAGAAAACGCTTGAATTACCTTCGGTGGCCAATTGTGTGTAATAAATAACAATAAGAACTCATCTTCGTCATCGCGTGCGTCCAATAATTCAAATCTTGCATCATCGCCTTCTTCGCAATGTATTGAACAAATAACGTTGTATGTATTAAACCGTGCGTCCTCGTAATGTGTCACAGCCTCGGTAAGTTCCATCGTATATTTCGTGTGACAGAGCAAATCACCGGGCGGACATTCTGCCAGCTTATCGCAGGCTTTGAAGACGTACAATGCCTGACTTTTAATTTGAGAAATTTTCATAAATTACACCTTATTTTTATGGTTGTTTAAGAAGGCTTATTATACCGGCTTTCGTCGGTTGCGGTAATAGCGGTGCCCATATCAATTGCATGGAAAATACTATATCCTATAATCCCCCACGTCGCAAGGATAATGACTGCGATAGCAATAATAGTTTTCATAAATTACACCTTATTTTTCGTTGAAATCTGCAAACATTTTTTCCACTACGCCGCTCGGGGTATACGCCCCGGTATCCTGAAACCTCCAAGGCAGGCCACTTAATGTACTATTCATACATCCGACCATCCGCGTTCTGGTGAATTTGAAAAACCAAAACCCCGACGTTACGTCAACCGTAGCTAATACTTGGCAACCTTCGTCGGCGCTAATCATTTTAAAATTACTTAATTGCATGATATTATCCGTGGTTGTCAAGAATGTTTGTTAATGAAATTCATCACCATATTCCACCGTTTTTCAATTTTATCAATCGTAAACTCATTATAGGCCGCTGCCATCCACTTTAGCTTAGCTACCATACCATCTTGTTTATATTCAACCACTACCGAATCCGGGCTGTACTTTAATATATCAGCCCAGTATTCAAAAAAACCATCGGTATTATCGCCCATCGCTTCCGCCAACCGTTTATGAATTGCGATTACCCGACATTCACGTTCCGTGGCTTGTGTGCTGGCCGGTTCGTCAAATCGCGGATACCCCGGAATATCCACCACTGTAGATATTGTTAATCCAAAGTTATATTTCGCAAGGCGCTCAATTGTGTTTGTCAGTTCAATGGAGTGGGAGATTTCATGTAATACATTCTCCAAATCATTGGATGACCCTGCGAGGCACCCAAATTGAAAATCACGATAACCTTCAAAATCCCCAATTTCAAAACCGGGAACCACTAACCAATCCACCCGAGAAAGTAGGGTTAAATATTGCGCACTATCAGTATACGTTTCCATTATTCACTCCATGTTTTATCTATTTCAATTACATTATCGGCTGATATTGAAAAAACTTAACTTATTTTTGCAAATTTTCCTGACAAAATATGTGGGCGGTTGAAGCGACCGCCACCGAATCAGAGATTCGGAAGCGGATTCGTGCCATTGTTACCAATGGCTTCTTCCTTAGTTTCAAGGACTCCTCCAGCGAGCGCTT
>VAPL010212008.1_pt1 | contig 17553 bp, 15 predicted proteins | sample 3395061 | NCBI WGS metagenome assembly VAPL01 (sample SAMN08290444, study PRJNA428436) | hydrothermal vent metagenome | isolation source: Deep-sea hydrothermal vent chimney 2 | place: Pacific Ocean: Juan De Fuca Ridge | depth 2182 m m | reverse complement strand
GGATGGCATTAAGGTCGGTCGCAAGCACGTCGCAACGCTGATGAAGCGCATGGGTTTCGAGGCTTTGTACCGCAAGCCAAAGACCACCAAGAAGCATCCGCAGCATCTTGTCGGCACTTTTCTCATCACGGCGTGAAAATGTCAGCTTACGCGTCCGTGAACTGTGAATATGTCACTTTATGGGGGATATTTATGTCATCTTATGGTGGACTGCGTTCTCATAAGCCCTTAATTTGGCTGAGTGATCAATGTCACCTTATGCGCGTTCCCACACGTTGTGACTGAACAAAACCTGCTGCCTAAATCGTGACGCCTCCAATGCTGGCACCGCCGCAGACATAAAGGGTTTGCCCTGTGACAAACCCGTTGGCGGGGTCGCAAAAATATAACAGGGCATTGCTGACATCGCGGGGTGTCCCGAGGCGGCGCACCGGAAGACTGGCCGCCAGCTTTTGTTCGCGTTCACTGCCCTTGTCGACAATATCCCAAAAATTATCAGTCAAGACGGGGCCGGGCGCGACGACATTTACGGTGATACCTGACGGCCCCAGCTCCAGGGCCCATGTTCTGACCATGCCGTGCAAGCCGGCCTTGGTAAATGAATAAGCCGTTCGAGTGGAAGCGCCCATCGCAGCTCGCGAAGAATTGAAAACGATCCGGCCAAACCCTGCAGCTCTCATTGCGGGCGTAAATGCCTGAGTAAGGATCAGCGCTGCACCCGCATGAAGTTGCGACAGCAGGACGATCTCCTCGTGGCTGGCATCTTCCAGCAGGTTCGGCAATATCATGCCCGCGTTGTGAATGAAGTGGGTAACGTCGTACTTGGCGGCAATTTCGTCAGCCGCCGCTTGCGTCGCCTTGGCATCGGTAAGATCGCAATTGACGTCACAAAGATTACTATGGGTGAAGTCGGCACCGCGGCGCGAGATATTGACGACTTCATACTCCATATCCAGCATCCGCATAGCCAAGTCTTTGCCAATACCGCTACTGGCCCCGGTTATGACCGCGCAGTACTTTCTCATGCTCGTTCCTTTGCTACGAATGCGTCGCTTTCGAATACAAGAGTGACGGGCGCATTTATAAATGTATTAGCACTCATGAACGCCAAAATATTCGGTCCTGCATCCAGCTTAACCAAGCCAAGTCGCAGAGGCAGTTTATCTGCCCACTCGGCTTTAGCGCTGACGTGCAAATCAGTGAAACTGCTTACCCGCCCCTCGGGCGAAACGGATTTCCAAGCCAGGCTTTCCTGCCAGCAGGACGGGCAAATATCGCGCAGCGGATAATGCACGGCTTGGCAGTTGTCACAGACCTGGAGTTTAATCATGGCCACGCTCCAAAATAGCGGCGGCGCAGGACAGGCCTTTGTCGTAGTTGATAATGCCAAAGCCCGATACAAGACCAAGCCGCGCATCTCGAACCTGTGCGCCCAAGGCTGTCCCGGTAAGTTGCCGTACAAGCTCGACAAGCCCGAGAAACCCGCCTGCCGTCCCGGCCTGGCCGCACGACAATTGGCCGCCGGATGTGTTGTGCGGAAAATTTCCAGTTGCGGTCAGATCATGTTCTTTGATGAAACTTTTGGCCGTGCCCTTTTGGCAAAATCCGAGGTCCTCCAGTTGCATAAACGAAATGACAGGATAGTCGTCATAGGTCTGCACAACGTCAATATCTTGTGAATTCATGTCTGCCTGTTCCCACAAAGCGTCTACGTCCGTCGCAAGCCCTGTTCGCATTTGTACATCGTCGCCTGCAAAAGCATTGTGCCGTTCGCAGGTGGCGCGGATATGCACATAGGGAAGACCGAGGCTTCTAGCCGCCTGTTTACTCATGACCAGGTACCCTTCCGCACCTGCGCACGGCATGACGCAATCAAATAAATGCAGCGGGCTGGAAACGGGTTTCGCCTGCAAATACTCGGCCAGGGAAAGTGATTTTTTCATCAAGGCCTGAGGATAGGTCAGTGCATTGCTTCTCTGGGAAACGGCAAGGCGCCCAAAATCTTCCCGCGTCGCCCCATAGGTTTCCATGTACGTTTGTGTGATCAAGGCAAAGCTGACATTCGGCCCGCCGGCACCGTAAGGTAAAGCGGCGACGCTCATATCGGTGGAAAAATCATCCAGCATTGCCGCGAACCCGTCCTCGGGGTTTGTGTCTCCCGCGATGCACGCGACAATATCGGCATCCCCCATTTGCACCGCTCGCGCCGCCTTGCGCAGTGCGGTAATGCCGCTTGCCCCGCCGGTCACCTCTTGGGACAGCCAGCGCGGTGACATACCGAAATGTTGGGTTAATGTGGCCGCGTTATCGGGGCGAACGGTAAAAGAGCTTACGGACAAGCCGTCAATATCTTGCGGACCTAATCCGCTTGCTTGTGACAACATGCCCAACGCCCGGCCAAGCCAGTAGTTCGCCCGCCTCCTGGAAAAGCGTTCATAGGGAACGCTGACGGGCGCGGCGATCACAACATCGTCGTACGGCCGGCTCATGCGGAGCGCTTCTTAAGCGTGCGCACGTCGATTGTTGAGGTTTGCTGTCTCAGGTTATCCACTAAGGCTCTCAAATCTCCCCGCTTGATCTTATTGGTGGATGTCAGTGGTAATTCGTCGACAAACGCAATATAGCCCGGTGCTTTGTAATAGGCGAGGCGGGACAGGCTGAATTCGACAATATCTTCGGCGAGCTGCTGCCTCGGGGTAGAGCTGTCATTGGTGACGATCAGGGCAAAAACTTCATCGCCGCGTACCGGGTCTGGCGTGGCCGCAACGGCAATGCCTTCGATGCTATCGAGCCGTGCAAGCGCGTTTTCCACTTCGATAGCGGCGATATTTTCGCCACTACGCCGGATGACGTTTTTCTTTCGATCGACAAATACGAATGTACCGTCTTCGTTTTCCCGCACAAGATCACCGGTGTGAAACCAGTTATTCTTCCAGGCCTCACTCGTGGCTTCAGGGTTTTTAAGATAACGGTCAAAGAAACCGAATTTGGGGTCCGGCCCTGCCCTGCGTACAAGTAGCTCGCCCGGCATACCTGCTGGTGCGGTGGTGCCATCATCCGCCAGGAGCTTCACTTCAATGTCCGGCGCAGGGGTGCCGAAACAATGCGTCCCCACATGGCGAGGATCCTGCGATGCTGCAATTACCGCCCCATTTCCAGTCTCGGTCATGGCCCAGGCTTCGATCAGGGGGAAACCATAGCGGGCTTCGAATCCTGCGTGCAGGTTGCGATCAACTCCGGCGCCAAAGCCGAAGCGCACACGATGATCTTTATCCTGTGTGCCGGGCTCTGCGCCCATGAGCATGGCTGGCATTACGCCCAGGTAGTGGACGATGCTGGCCCGTGCTTCCTTCACGCTCGCCCACCAGGAACGGGGATGAAAGCGGTCGAGAAAACTGACACAGCCGCCAACCGCCATCATGCCAAGGCTTGAACAGGCCAGTGCATTCATGTGAAACAGCGGCAGGGGAGTAATCATGCGCTCGCCGTTCTCGGTGAGGGCGCAATGCCCGCCAACATCTTTGTACCATTGTCCGCAGTTGAGAAAATAGGCATTGCTCAAAACGCAGCCCTTTGGCAGACCGGTTGTGCCCGATGTGTAGAGCAAGGCAGCTTCGCTGTTCCGGGTGATCGGGTTTGTAAGTGCTGGACTGGGCGGTGTGGGAATGGGGTCATCCGAGCCGATGACTTCGAAATTTTCAGGAGCGGCCTGGCGCAAGTCTTTTTGTCGGGACGGTAACGCAACGGCCAGAACCATTTCGGAATGGGCGATCATGTATTCAAGCTCGGCGGCACGCAGCTCCGGGTTTACAGGGACTATGGAGACGCCTAACGCGTTTAAGGCCAGCCAATGTTCGAAAAATTCCGGCCGGTTTTCCAGTAACAAACCGATACGGTGGCCCGGTCCAAATCCGGCATTTGCGTAGGCAGTTTTTCTGCTATTCGCCGCATTCTGCAAAGCTTCATAACTGATTTCCCCGGCACTGATTTCATACGCCGTCGCCGTTTCCGACAATACATTCAAGAAAGGCCGTGTTGGATACTTGCGCGCGGTCGCCGCAAATAATTGCGCGACACTCGCATATTTCAAGGGCGGTGATAAAGACGTTGTCACGGACGGACTCTAAACGAAAAGTTGAATATTGCGGTGGACAGATTCCGGATTGATGAGATTGACTCGCTTTTGGACGATCTCAAAACTATCACCCTTTGCCCTCAAGACGTGCTCAGCCCAGCCAACCAGGAAAAATTTCTCGTCCAATCGGGTCTCCGTATAATGAAACGAGGTTCTGGTTTTTACGGTCTCGTCGATTTCCAGTATTTGCGGATTTTGCAGCAAATGATGACAGCGGCTTTCGGGGCGCTGGGAAAATGTGCGTGCGCCACTCAAGCGCTCAACCCGCACTGTGAGCAGGAGCTTGTCTTCATACATCAAAGATGTGGCGAGATGCTCTTCGGTTTGCCCGAATTCGAGCGGCATCCAGTAGATGCCGTCATCGGCGTACAGTTCGAGCCAGTCCTCGAATTTGCGTTCATCAATTAACCGGGCCTCGGTATAGATAAAGTCGATAATATCTTGCTCTTTCATACTCATGAGCCGACTCCCTCATTCATATATTTGGCCCAACTGACATAGTGGTTGCGCATTTGCACCTCAGATGTACCCGGGTGAAGCCGTTCGCCGCCCAACTCGTCCTCTCTGTAATGGCGCTGCAAATTTACCCAAGGGTTTGCATCGACTTTCAGCCCTTCCTGGGCGCGTTCATACATTTCCAAATCGTCATGACCGACAATGGACGTCGGTGCGTTAATGATTCGGTTATACATGGCGGTACGCTTCAGGAAAGTATCAGGCGCGCCCACGAGCCTGAATATCCAGCTTTCAACAACGGTCTTGTCCGCCGCAACGGGCTTGAACAACCGCAAGGTCTGGATAGCGCCCTTGATCATCAAGTTGGGAAAAAAGCAGGTGTTGTGGCGGGTCTCAGCAATAATTTTCTGGGCACGGTCTTCGCCGTAGGCCTCGATCATCGCCGTAAGATATCCCTCCACATCGCTGTATTCGGAATGAATTGACCAGCTTACGCCCGTATGACCGTGGCCGTGATCCCATGTACGAATGCCCATTTTCTCAAAAGTTTCGTAGGACGACATGAACGGCAAGACTAGCTCGACCACCATGGGTTTGGGGGTGTCCTCATCTGCCGCTGCTTCCCAGATTTTCTTGACCGTTCCGGCAGAGCTTTCGTGGGCGATCATCGGGTGGCAGGTATCGGTCTGGTTATCAACCAGCATTTTCCAGTTGCAATGATGCAGATAGCGAAGCGGTGCGCCAACGATCTCCAGCTTGCCTTCGGGGGAGCGGTCAATCATGTTGTCAATACTGGACAAGGAACCGCCGAAGAAATCATCAAAACTTTCGCCGTTCTCGCTCAGGCTGGCGAAAATGAAGCCGCGATAGTTTTTTACATTCCTGATATTGCACATGCCTTCGTTGGCGCACGACTTATCAAAGCCGGTATCTTCATATCCCTTTTTGAACGGAATGCCGAGCGCGCTACCATCCGTCTTAAATGACCAGGCATGATAAGGGCACCGGAAAAACCGGCCCGTATTGCCGCTGGGGGAATTCACCAGTTGTGTGCCCTTATGGGGGCAGCGATTCAGCAGAACCTGTACCGTCGCATCATTATGGCGCACCATAATCACCGGCTGGGTGCCGATCGTCGTGGTCGTAAAATCGCCTTTTTCGGGAACCTGGCTATCATGTCCGACATATACCCATGTGCGCCGAAACACGGTTTTCATTTCCTGTTCAAACACGCCCTGACTCAAGAAGACATCACGGTGAACCTCGCTTGCGCCAGGTTTCACCAAAGCCCCTAAATCAACTCCGCTCATACATCCTCCTCATAAGTCCAGCACAAGTTTTTCGCCCTTGGCTCGCGAGACACAGATTTGCATGACATCGCCAGCGGCTTTTTCGGCATCGCTCAATACAACATCTCGATGATCGACTTCGCCGGAGATAACTCCCGTCTGACAAACGCCACAATCGCCGCGCGAGCAATCGTATACGGGGGCTTCGTCTGCGGCCTCCAGAACTTCGATAATGGTTTTTCCAACCGGCACGGTGTACGTCTTTCCTGACGAAGCCAGCTCTATTTCAAACGTTGCGTCACCGCTATGCGAGGCCGGAGACGCAAACAATTCGAAATGGATTTGCTCTCGCGCAAATCCGCAGTCCAAAGCCTGCTTCTGTACCGCCTCGATCATGCCTTTGGGACCACAAACATAAATGTGGGCTGGTTTTGGTGTGGCACGCAACACGGAGTCAATGTCCAGTGCACTAAGCTCGTCGTCATAGTGCATATGCAATTTGTCATTTATATGCGCTTGTAAGGACGGGACGAAAGCCAGGTTCGCACGGCTGCGGCCGGCATAATGCAGTACGAATTTCGCTCCGGAATTTTGCAGGTGCACCGCCATGGCCAGGATCGGTGTAATGCCGATTCCGCCCGCAAATAACAGACTAAAGGGTACATCGCCGTGCAAGGGAAAATCGTTTTTTGGCAGTGCGATGGATATTTCGTCTCCAACCTTAAGGTTGTGCATGAATTTGGAGCCGCCCGTACTATCTTGTTCAAGCAGCACACCGAGTGTGTAAGTGGCAGGACTGGCCCCGTTCAAGGGCATCGGCATGAGAGAATAAGAGCGGCTTTCACCACTGCCAATGTCAATATCAATGTGCGCGCCCGGCGCATAGTCCGGCAAGAGGCTGCCATCGCCGCGAGCAAGAGAAATCATCCTGACCTCTTGCGTGGCGAGAACCGAAGCCGTAATCCTGACTGGAATAAGTTCTGAAGGGTGCATCATTGCCCATGATTACCGTGTAATGTACTTTCTAATGTAATTTATTTGAATTTTCAACTAAATTCGCTAATACTGGCAAAAATACTCCTGAGGCGCACAGTGGTGGCGAAAGCAAACCGCGACGGGTGATGTGAGTATGGTGAGATCCGCGAGCGCGGTTTCAGCTACTGGCGGTCAAACAGGTGATCTTGCCCGCGATGGCAGATCAGATCATCGCAATACGTTAGTGGTCTAATGCACTATTGAATCGTTGCTGGCGATTGCGCGTCTATAATTTGACGGGGAAACTCCATACCTTTTTTGGAAACATCGAGAAAAATGACTGGAGTTTGAAAACCCCCACCGGTAAGCGACTTCACTGATCGTTTTGCCTTTTGGGTGCCCGCAAATGAGTTCATTTTTCGCGTGGGTCAGGCGTTTCTCTACTATGCTGGAGTGGGGTGTCAGGTTCGTGCCGTTATAAATTTCTCTCAGATAACGTTCCGATATGCCCAGCTTGGCGGCGAGTGACGCCACACTCAGGTCGCTGCTTCTTAACGAAGTTAATATCTGAGATTCTGAGGCGCGAAAAAGATGCTCTTTAGAAAAGCTTAGTGATCCGCGCCCGGTCATTTTATATACATCAGTCGCTGCCAATGCGAGCAATTCAATCAGTTTCGAATAATAAACGGTCCAATTATTATTTTGATGTTGATTCGTGCTTATAAGAGACTTCGACAACTCGAAAACCGGCTTCGAAAACGGTCCATTTTCGTTGAGGTTTATGGCTGTAAAATCCTCCGCCCACTGAAACCCGTTGATCAATAATTCAGAAGGGAAGTCCAAACAAATTTGAGAAAATTTAGCCCTGAAATCCATCGTATAGGGGCAATTGTTATTGATGAAGCAAAAATCTCCTTCGTTCAATAGCGCCTGACGACCCGATTGCTCAAATTTTGATGTGCCAGCGATTTGGAAGACGGCAATAGTTCTATGCTCAACGCTACTTTGTGCTTGTTGTCGCGTCCTGACAACCATTTGTGGTCCGGCTTCAATAAGCGCTGCTGCTCTATCTTCGCGGTGCCTTAAACGAATATCCCCTTCGAACTCGCTGCGATCATGAACTTTCGTATCCATGTGAAAAAAGATTTCGTTGACCTGGGTTCGCCACGCACTGGCTTTTTTCGCAACGCTTGTATTGCGTGTAGTAAAGGTGAGGTCTTTGGAGACTCCTGAAAGAGGCACCTCCGAAATTGTCATAACTTACCTCCGATAATGAGTATCGTCCGCAATATTGGCGACGCTATTATGTGGTAGTTCCAGTGAAATTACCATCAATAGCGCAAGAACGAGGGCTAGCAATATGTCGGTGAAAAACAAGGACAGCGTTTTAGGAGTTCGAAAAAGAGCGTTGTTAATATGCGCATCAATACTTGTAGTGGCGATCGCACAAGCGCATTCAACCGCAATGGCGCAAGAGGATTTATCGACGCAAGCGACTTCAGACAGCGTGCTGGAAGAAATAATTGTTACAGCCCGAAAGAAAGAAGAAAATTTGCAAAGAACTCCTATAGCAGTTTCTGCCTACAGTGGAGACAAACTGGATGCCGTTGGTGCTACCAACATTACCGAGATAAGTCGGTTTGCGCCCGGCCTGTCCCTTGACGCCGGTGCGCCCATTTCAGGATCGAGCGCTAGCGTAACGGCTTACATTCGCGGTGTCGGGCAAAATGACTTTAACCTTACGATCGATCCCGGGGTTGGAATATATCTTGACGGTGTTTACATCAGTCGCTCCGTAGGCGGATTACTTAGCACAGCTGATATTGAATCGATTGAAGTGCTGCGCGGCCCGCAAGGAACATTGTTTGGCAAGAATACTATTGGTGGCGCAATATCTATTACTTCCCGGGTGCCATCGGATACGTTTAACGGTTCGAGCAGGGTAGTCGTCGGTTCAGACAGTCGTCTTGATGTATCGAGTTCGGCGGACATTCCGATAACTGATAAATTGAACGTAAGACTGACAGGATCATCGACTAATCAGGACGGATATGTCGATCTTTTACAATTCGATGGTGAGGCGTTGGGCGACAGAAGCAGGGTTTTCGGTCGGGCCATCGTAGATTGGGTGATCACTGACAGCTTTGATATTCGTCTATCAGTCGATGGCACGTCGATTGACGAAAATACCGTTGTGTCGTCGTTGTTACAGGTGCAAGAAGGTGCAGTATTTCCTGTGTTCAGTAATATTTTTCTGAATGGCCCGACTTGTGCGCCGGGTGTACCGGGACGTGAGGCGAATTCAAACTGTTACACGGCCTCCTGGATAACCGGGGATCCGTTCACAACGAATCTTGGCAGCAATACACCGTCGAAGACAGATCTGTGGGGAACCTCTCTCACCGCCAACTGGGATGCCGGGGCCGTACAAATAAAGTCGATTACGGCTTATCGTGATCTAGAAAGCACGTTTGGACTGGATACAGACAATTCTCCCATAGCAATCGTGTTGTCCTTAAACGACTACACACAAGATCAATTCAGCCAGGAGTTGCAGTTATCAGGTGAGGCTCGAGATGGGCGCGTCGACTGGTTGGTGGGTCTTTTCTATCTGGAAGAAACAGGGACAGACATAAATCAAGTAATAGTATCTCCGGTACAATTTCAGAGCGGTGGTTCCGTTGACAATGAAAGCTATGCAGTCTTTACGCAAATCAACATAGATGTGACGGATAGATTGGGTGTCACTCTTGGCGGGCGTTACACGGATGAGACGAAAGCATTTACGCCGAACCAAGTTGTTGCTGCCGTACATCCGGCGGCGCAAGCACCTCTGCCTCCCGGTAGCCCGTTCCCGTTTTTCCTGACGAACCCGCAGACGACGATAATATCAGGCATACCGCAGCCTATCAGAGCAGGTGATTCCATTATTCTAAATGAAAGGGTGGAAACCGAGGTGAGTGAGTTCACGCCTTCGATATCACTGGATTTTGAACTAAATGAAAGTGTGTTCGTTTATGCGAGCTACTCCGAGGGTTTCAAAAGCGGCGGTTTTACCCAGCGTTTGTTTCCTCCGGAGGCGCCTGTCCCTGCCAACCCGACCTCTCCACCGCCGGCTCCATCGTTTGAGCCAGAGTACGTAAAGTCATTCGAATTCGGGCTCAAGACTGTGTTGTTGGAGAACCGCCTTCGGTGGAACTCCGCGTTGTTCTTTAGCGACTATACGGACCTGCAAATTATTGTCGCAGACGGGTTCGCGCCCAAAGTCAGAAATGCGGGTGCCGCCAGTCTTTGGGGAATTGAAAGCGAGTTTCAGGCGGTCGTATCCGATCGATTTAAACTCGAAGGTTCGTTAGCCTACCTGAACAGTACGTACGATGAGGTAGATCCAGCCGCTGCGCCAGTGACTCTGGAGAGCGATCTGGTTAATGCACCGGAGTGGACCGCTTCACTCGGTGCTGATATTGAAATATGGGCGGGGAGTACCGGGCGTGTTAACGGGCGTGCGGACTGGTCTTACCGTGGAGAACATTTCAAGGACGCAATTAACACGGCCGTACTGGAAGAGGGTGGATATTCCTTGTTCTCGGCGAGTTTGACCTATACGTCGGCCAGCGAAACCTGGAGTGCCACCTTGGGGGGGCGTAATTTAGGTGATGCAGAATATCTTGTCGGAGGCTATGCAGACTTGAACTTTGTTGGCGCAGCTTACGGGTCCTATGGTCGCCCTCGCGAATGGTATCTCAGCTTCACAGCGAACTATTAGGAATCAAAGGCCGTTTATCAGGCTGTATGTACAAAAATAAATCGTAAGTCAGAGAGATTTCAAAAGAGGACAAAATGACACAATTTTCTATCTGTTTTGTTGAAGCGTGGCGTCCGAAGAAGGCGTGGACGAGTTTGAGTGTAGATGATCGAAAAGCCTATGTAGATCGTCTCATGGGTTATGTGCAGTCGATTCTGGATGAAACAATAGAAGTTGTGACATGGTCGCTCGGCGATCTTGAGGTGAAGCTGTCATCGGATATGACGCATTTTGCGGTTTACAGAATTGCGTCAAACGAATCATTCGAGGCATTAAAGGGCGCCATAACTGAGTCTGGTTGGTACGAGTACTTTGATCAAGTCGAGTACGCAGGTCATCTGAACGGGCCGCCGAATATTCTGCAACAACTCGTCGATATTGAGTAGAGCGAAGTGGTCACGCAATCCCTCAGAAGGCGCGCCGCTCCTGACCTCATTTTGAAATTTGCGAAGCTTGAAGCCGGGGGGCTTTGGCGCAGGCTTTGTCAAATCTGGGGTGCAGGCCACCCCCCGGCACTCGACTTTGAAGATGTGCGTCCGCCGGATAGCGCGGCCATTGTTCGCGCAATAGAACTGTGCCGTGCGGTGTCCCCGGATTTCCTGGTAAATCACGGCTACAGAACCTATTGTTTCGCATCAGCGATCGCCAGGAAATACGCTTTAACCTTTGATCAGGAGGTCGTCTTTATCGCGTCTGTCTTGCATGATCTTGGTCTTACAAATCATGCAAAGGGGTCGGAATCTTTTGAGATCAGGGGCGCTCGCGCGGCGAAATCACACGTTCTTGAAAGTGGTATTGAGCGACCCAGGGCCGAGTTGATCCACGAAGCGATCGCTCTGCATTCAAGCGTTGGAATTGCTGACAAGGGAACGAATGAGGTTCGCCTGGTTCATTTTGGTGCTGGCGTAGACGTCATTGGCTTTCGCAGCGAGGACATCTCCAAGAAACTCAGGCGTGCCATTGTCGCCCAATACCCAAGGGTGCAATTCAAGCAAGAGTTTGTATCTTTGTTAGAGCAGGAAGTTGCCAACGACAACAGTTGCCACATTGCAGGCCACATGGCTTTGGGGTTTGCCGGTAAAATTAAAGGCGCGCCTTTTGATGAGTAGCATGATGGCAACTGCTACCAATAGCGCGTAGCCAATAATCAGGGTCTGGTTCAAGAAACATAAAGGAAGATTATGGGTTCCTCGGTAACTGAAGATACAAGTCGTGTAACAGCCAGGTCATTTCCGATGATTATCGATGGTCAGGCGCACCTGACCGAGGCGAAGTCGCCTGTTCGTAACCCCGCGACGGGTGACCTTGTTGGGTATTCTCCAATCTGTGACGCGGCGACCTTGGATGCGGCAGTGGCAGCCGCAAACGCAGCTCAAATTGCCTGGGCCTTGACGTCGGACCAAGAGCGCAAAGATGCGTGTGCCAAAATATCAGCCATTATTTCGGAACACGCGAGTGAACTTGCAGAGCTCTTAACGCGTGAGCAAGGCAAGCCGATGAAGGGTCTTGGCTCGGAGTTCGAATTGGGCGGTGCTTCGGCCTGGGCTGGATACAATAGTACGCTGGAGATGCCTGTGAAGGTTCTCAAGGACGGTGTAGATGGCCGTATTGAGCAGCATCGCACTCCGGTCGGTGTCGTTGGGTCTATAACGCCGTGGAACTGGCCTGTCTTGATCGCGATTTGGCACATTGCCCCCGCCATTCGTGCGGGAAATGCAGTTGTCATCAAGCCGTCGCCGTACACGCCACTAAGCACATTGCGTTTGGTAGAGCTTATTAACGAAGTCTTGCCAAAGGGTCTCGTGAACTCAGTGGCAGGCGATGGAGATGTTGGCGCCATGATGAGTTCGCATGATGGCATCAGTAAAATCGTGTTCACCGGATCGACTGCTACCGGCAAGAAAATCATGAAATCGTCAGCCGGAAACTTGAAGCGACTGACCCTTGAGCTTGGTGGAAATGACGCCGGCATTATCCTTGATGATTGTGATCCGGCAACGATCGCGGAAGGTGTGTTTTGGGGAGCCTTTATCAATAGTGGCCAGACATGTGCGGCACTCAAGCGTCTCTACGTGCCGGATAACCTCTATGACAGCATGTGCGCTGAATTGGTGAAGCTCGCCGAAGGCGTTCCTATGAAAAACGGGCTGGATGAAGGGTCTGCTCTTGGTCCGCTCCAGAACCAAATGCAACTCGATATCGTGTCGTCTCTTGTTGAGGACGCCAAGGCATGCGGGGCTAGAATTCTGACAGGCGGTGCGCCACTTCAAGGTCCGGGCTACTTTTATCCGGTAACGCTGGTCGCCGACATAAAGCCGGGTGCACGGCTGGTTGATGAAGAACAGTTTGGCACGGCTTTGCCAATTATTCGCTACACGGATATTGAAGAAGCGATCGCAGATGCGAACCGACTGGATGTTGGACTAGCGGCGTCCGTCTGGTCTCCTGATAAAGAACGTGCGAGGGCCGTGGCAGAGCGTATCGAGGCCGGTACGGTTTATATCAATCAACACGGTGTCCTTGACCCGAGTGTTCCGTTCGGCGGGATCAAGGGTTCAGGCATAGGTGTCGAATTCGGTATTGAAGGACTTCAAGCCAATACCGACATCAAGATATACAATTTCGCCGCAGATTAGTGTGTTTTCCGGTGACTTCCGTACGTTTATTGCGCTTTCAGCGTGTAGGGGGAACGGCTTAGGTTCTCACGCATTTTCTTCAGCGTTTTCAACATCTGACCGGTCTGGCGCTCTGAGATGCCGTCAAAAGCACGCTCATAAATACTCGCACCGACCTGCAGAGCTTCACCCAGGTATTTTCGTCCCTTCGCGGTAATGTGAACATGGACGATGCGCTTGTCCTTGGCCCACAGTTTTCTTCGGATCAATTTATCCCGCTCCATACGGTCGAGCATGCGGGTAAGTGTGGGCATCTTGATGACACTTCGCCGCGCAATGCTCGTAACCGTGCTGGGGTTGTTGTCACCCAAGATCCCAAGCACGCGCCACTGGGTTTGGTTCATGCCGATCTGGCTGAGCGCTTTCGACATTTCGTCAATATAGGTCGCGGATGTGCGGTTGAGGTTGTACAGGGGATAGTCATCAAGGACGAAATCTTCCTGTCCGGGCAACTGATCTAAGAATGTGCTCAAAGCGGTCTCCAATACATGAAAAAACAATCAGATGAATATTTAATTGAGAACGGAAATAAATTCAAGTAGTCTCGCCTAAACAATAAAATATGCAGGAGGACGTAATGAGTTCAGAACAACTACTTACCGATCTGGTAACAGCCATGGCAAGCGGTTCCGTCAAGGTCGTGGACTTAACACAGCCACTGGAACCGAAAACCCCCGTCCTGCAATTGCCACCTGAATACGTACAAAACCCGCCGTTCGAAATTCATACATTGTCGGAATACGACGAACGCGGCCCGGCCTGGTATTGGAACTGGTTCAAATGCGGTGAACATACGGGCACCCATTTTGATGCACCAGTCCATTTTGTCACAGGCAAGGATTTCGAGAACAATGCCACGGATACAATTCCGGTACAAAAGTTTATTGGTCCCGCTTGTGTATTGGATGCGGTGGCCGAAGTCGAAAAAGACCCCGATTTTCTGATCACCATTGAATTTGTAGAAAAATGGGAGCAACAGCATGGCCGCATCCCGGCGGGAGCCTGGGTTCTGTTTCGCTCCGGTTGGTCAAAACGCCTGGATCCGGAAGAATTTCTAAACTGCCACGAAGACGGCGCCCACACACCGGGCTGGCACCCGGACGTGATTCCGTTCCTGGCCGAACAGCGCGACATACTCGGCGCTGGCGTAGAAACGGTGGGCACGGACGCCGGGCAGGCGTTTGCATTCGAGCCAGCTTTTCCGTGTCATGTGTTGATGCATGGCGCCAACAAATTTGGTCTGGCCAGCTTGGCCAATCTGGATCAGTTGCCGCCAACAGGTTCAATCGTCATTGCCCCGCCTCTCAAGATCGTGCGTGGTTCCGGTTCACCCTTGCGGGTTCTGGCGCTCGTACCTTAGCGTTTGTTCGTTCAATGGAAGTACGGAGGCGTCGGTGCGACGCAGGAATGAGCCGCCTAAACCTTCGCCAATGCCTCGGCGAGCGCCGCACCTTCTTCATCTTTGAGGGCGGCAGTTTTTAACGCCTTCAATTTGTCCGCCGCATCCTCTTGTGCTTTGAAGTTCGAATAAGCGGCCATTATTGTTGCGATATTTCCCACACCGCGCTCATGGGTATCGCCATAGCCCTTGACCAGTCTTCGCAGTCCGGCCAGTTCGCAGGCAAGATCATAGTTATGGGCGGCTGCCATTTTCACATCTGCGCTCCACGCCGCAATGCGGGACGTTTCCAGAGCAAAGCGCAGACTCTTGCGCCGCTTTGCTTTGCGCGTTGCTATTAAACAGAGCAGCAAAAAACCGTGCAAGCTGGTCGTGGTGATGCGGCGGCCTTTCTTGAAGAAAATATTCAGCCACTTCATTTTCAGGACCGGTTTGCCAATGGATGCGGGCAAGATGTCACAGATTTCCTGCAGGCGCGGATGCATATATTCCGAGACATGGACAATTTGTCCCTCCGCAGCCTTCACTTCATTTCGAAAGCGATCGAATCGGCTGCCACGGATTTTTAAATCCGCCACCCGGATCGTATCTTCATAACTCATGGCCAGGGCCAGGTATCTGGCCATGTCTACGGTCAAGCGCCAATCTCTTTCCGCATTGTCCAGCGATACAAATTCGCCGAGCCGGTCCAGATAGAGGTCGGCATATTCGAGATCCTGGTAATCCACCAGCTTTTTCAGACCCTCCGTGATCATGTAATGAGCACGGGATGGAAACTCCTTTTTCATACGGGCCAGTAAAGGCGCGACGGCTGGAGACGGCGTATCTTGCTCATCCGGGTGGACTTCATCTGCTGTCTCGTTCTTTGCAAGTGCTTTGGCATAGCCCACAGCAAACCCGCGCAGGTTAGCCCGAACAGCGCGCTCGGATTTCGTGATTGTGTCTTCAAAGGCCTCGCGCTCAAACGGCAAGGCGCCAGAGCTGGCCAGTGCGCCAAACAAAAGCGAGCTGATAACCGTCCCGGCCTCTCGCGCTGCTTTATCCATATCAAAGCAAATATAATTGGCGGCGGCTTTCTCGGACAGCTCGCGAACGTTCGAAAGCTCCCGCCGCCCGTCTCCCATCTCCTGTTTTTCCACAATGGCATAGTCGCGGTGATCGGATGCAATCAGGGTCGTCTTGCCACTGACAAAGCCACGCATCAGCGCGCGACCGGATTCCATCATTTCCGAAGCGAGGACAATATCAACATCGCCCGGTATGGGGGTGAGCGCGAGAACGGGTTTTTGTTTTTGGTCGTCGGCCAGATGCGCTGGAAAAAGCTCGATATAGTATATGGTCGCGCCGGTGCGCTGGGCCACACCCGGAACGGACGTGTACTGGGCCAGATAGCCCTGGGACCGGGCCATGTTCAATATCCACCTGGAGAGCACGCCGCCACCTTGCCCACCCATGGCGATAATGGCGATGTTTATCGACTTGTCACTGGAGCGCACCGCCACCTCATGTCTTCCCAAAGCTATATTTGGCTCGTTTTGTCGTCGCCCGTTTTTGCAGTAACCCGATTACCCGGTTTCTAAACCCGGCGCGAAATTTGTCGAAAATATTCGGGTTATAAATCAAATCTGCCCGGTAAAACGACGGGCACAACACGGCGGCGTGGGTCACTTCTCCGCATACGCCGCAACCGACGCAATCGTTATTGACATGGGCAACAGGGTCTTCACGCAAGGGGTCAGGATTGTCCACAATGCTAAGGGACGGACAGCCGGACAGGCGTATGCAAGCGTGGTCACCCGTACAGGTATCGGGGTCAACGCCGAAGCGCGATCGAACAATGCGCCTGCCATCCTTGATCATCTTGTTGCGGATTGGTTTTTCCCGGCGCTCGCGATTGAGCATGCATTCACTCTGGGCGAGAATAACCTTCGGGCCTTTGTCCTTAGTGGTCAACGCTTCGGTCAGCACTTTGATCATGGCCCTTAGATCATAAGTGTTCACCGAGCGTTGCCATTTGACTCCCAGTCCTGCAATGGCCTTGGAAATAGGGTTGTTGGTGCATTTGGTCTTGTTAACAGCCCGGGAGGATAGAATGTTCTGGCCGCCTGTGGCGGCGCTATAACCGTTATCGATAATCACCAAAACATTGTCGTTCTTGTTGAACACCGCATTGCCCACGCCGCTAGTCAGACCGTTGTGCCAAAATCCACCGTCGCCCATGATCGAGATCGTGCGCTTGTCCGACTTGGCATTGAACGCACTCGCCCCCGACCAGCCAAGCCCGTAGCCCATAGTGGTATTGCCGATATTAAACGGCGGCAGTATGGAAAATAGATGGCAACCAATATCGCAACTCACGTGGATATCGCCAAGTTGGCGCTGCACCAGTTTCATAGCCGTAAATACAGGCCGCTCCGGACAGCCTGTGCAGAACCCGACCGGGCGGGGCGGGACGGTGTTGAGCAAGGATTTCTGGTCGGTTTTAGTGAGAACGGTTGCGGGCGTTTTAGCGGGTAGCTTGAAGAATTTCTGCAAACCTTCGAGCAAAACCTGTCCGGTGTATTCGCCGGCCATGGGCAATACGTCTTTACCGTAAATTCTAGCCTCGATACTCTGGCGGCGTAAAATCGTATTGATATTTTGCTCGAGATATTCCGGCTGACCTTCCTCGACCACCAGTACGGACTTCTTGTCTACACAGAAACCCGCCACCTCATCATCAATCATTGGATAGGTGACGTTCAAACAATAAATCGGAATGTCCGTATTGCCGTAAATGTCTGCAAGCCCCAGGATTTTTAGCGCCCGCATCAAGGTAT
>VAPL010367946.1_pt1 | contig 17554 bp, 18 predicted proteins | sample 3395061 | NCBI WGS metagenome assembly VAPL01 (sample SAMN08290444, study PRJNA428436) | hydrothermal vent metagenome | isolation source: Deep-sea hydrothermal vent chimney 2 | place: Pacific Ocean: Juan De Fuca Ridge | depth 2182 m m | reverse complement strand
GTTACTCCTGATTAAATAGCGATATTTCAATGCCTTTCCACAACCCCTGCCATTTGAGCAGGGTTCCCTCGGCATTGTCTCTTCTCTAGCCCTCCTCTTTGTTTCTAATTTGTAACCTGGGCTTGATACATCCGCAATCATGTTTTTTTATCCTGTGACCGATATACTTCTAACAATTCTGGTCAGGGGATACAAAATGCCTTTTTCGATCTACCGATTTCGAATGAATTTCATCACGCTGATAATTGCCTGTGCAATTTTACTGTCGTTTCAGGTCAAGGTTGGATTGGCTTGTGAAACTTCGCATAAATCCGTAAAAGCTCTATCTGTCCATTCCCAAAAAGTATCACCTGTTAGTTCCGCAAAAGTTCTTCCCGTAAATTCTAAAAAAATTCTACCCTTTTATGATGTTGCGGTGAAGAGGATTTGGGTTAAAAAACACACGCCTTTGAAAAAAACCAAACGCGGCAATAATAAAATAATTCATGCGAAAATTAAAAGTGTGATCACGGACTATAAAACCGGTCTCAATGAAATTAAAAAAGACCAGATTTCCCAGCACATCCTCAAGCAAAGCAAAAAATATGGTTACGACCCATTATTCTTAACAGCTCTCATCATAACCGAGAGTTCTTTCAATCATCGGGCAAAATCAAAAGCCGGCGCCCTTGGTTTGATGCAGATACGGCTGAGTACGGGGAAAGCCATGGCTTCGGAAGCAAACATAAGATGGCGGGGAAAACGCACCCTGTATCGACCGGGTAAAAACATTGCTCTCGGATCTTATTATTTGAGCAAAATGTTCAACCGTTTTGGAGACATGAAAACCGCACTGGAGGCTTACAATCATGGGCCTACCCGAACCGCCCGTTACTTGCGAAGGGGAAAGAAAACCAAAAAATATTCAGGAAAAGTATTCGCTATTTATGACCGGATCCGTCTTGCCAAGGTGGAATCATAGAAAAATTTTCTGCGAGGCTTGAAGGACAGCGACTGAAGAATCATTCAGGATAGTTTTCCTCAAGTCACCCGGAAGGTTTTCAGCTTGGCAAAGGATTCGGAGGCCATGATGACTTGCACGCCTTCATCGCCTATCCCGGTGTCAAACATCAGGAGGGTCTGTATATTGGTGAGGGTTTTAGTTTCCGACAATGCTTTAGCGGTGTCCAGATAGAGATAGTTTCTCGCAATATTCAAATATTTGAGCTGTTTCAAAGCTTTAGATTTTGCCAATACTTTAACGCCTTTTACCGAGATATCGGTCCGATAAAAATTCAACTTTCTCAAGTTGGCAAAGGTCGCAGATTTTGCGATGGTTTTGAGTGTGTCGTCACCCACCTGATTTTCCTGCATGATCAACACCTGCAGTTTTTTAAATTTTTTCGATTGAGCGATCGCCATCCCCCCCTCTTGCCCCATGCTATTGAATCGAAGGTCCAGATGCGCAAGATTGGAACAAAATTCGGCATTAGCAATGGCGGATGTCCCCTGGTCGCCAATATTATTGTCTCCGATGTACAACCTTTTCAGCTTTTTCAACCGGTCGCATTCAGCCAGCATGATTGCGCCTTTATGCGTCAGAGAATTTTTCGTCAGGTCCAGGTTCTCAACTTCTTCGAGCTTATCTGACAATACAAGAGCTTCCATGCCTTCATCGCCGATGAATTTCCCCTTCAGTTCCAAGGCATCGCCATCTTCGGAGAGGCATTCGTTTATCAACCGGTTGATATATTCTAATTTTGCGGATGTCACCATTTGACTACTCTGAACTCATTTTTAAATTAATCGCGCATCGGAATCCGATGTCATTGAACCCGCGCGAGAAGGGATAACTCCAGTCCCGGTATCCCGTGCGCATCGCTTTTATACTGTCGGACCAGGAACCGCCCCGGCGGACTTTCATGATACCGTGTCCGGGACCGCGAGGATTATACATGACCTCCCTGAAATAATAGCGGATGGAAAACCAGTCACTCACCCATTCCCAGACATTTCCGGCCATGTCGTAGAGTCCATTCTCATTGGGCGGAAAACTGCCAACCGGGGTGCCATTATCTCTGAGTTTGACGCCTCCCCGCGCTTGCGGTTTTTCAGGATCAAATTCCCCGCTCCATGGAAAATCACACCCGGTCCCACTCTGAGCGGCTCTCTCCCATTGCGCTTCGCTGGGTAAAGACTTGCCCTTAAGATGGCAATAATCCGCCGCCTCATACCAGCTGATCTTACTGGCAGGACAGTTGTCACAATGGGAAAACTGGCTTCTGCGCAATTTATGTTCGGGAAAAACTTTTTCAAATTTTTTGTTGGTGAGCTCGTATTTGTCAATCATGTAGGCATCGAGATAAACCAAATGGGCGGGTGCTCCATGCTGGTGACCAAATCGATCGCAACCCCGTTTGAAGGTCCCGGCGGGAATGACGACCATGTCCTCCGTGATATCCCCGGGTTCTGTGACGGGCTCTGAATGAACGACCCCAGGAATTGTAATTGCGAGGATGAATATGAAAACTCGGACTAAACGCACAGAATCATGATTTCTAAAAGGTGATTTTTCATACAAAGCCCGTTCCGTTTTTCAGGTTTTCCAAAATATTAAGAGTGGCCTTGGATCGGTTCAGGGTATAGAAATGGATTCCCGGCACACCCAGTTTTAAAAGTTCTTCGCATTGCCGGGTGGCATGTTCCACTCCTATTTTTCCGATGGCGAGGCTGTCTTCCTGGTATTCTTCCAGGCGTCTTAATAAATCGGACGGAATAGATGCCCCGCACATTTTGGTGAACCGTTTGGTTTGCTTGGCATTAATGATCGGCATAATTCCCGGTATGATGGGGATCTTAATGCCAATGGCCCGCGCTCGCTCCAGAAATTCAATGAAAAATCGGTTGTCAAAAAATAATTGCGTCACGATAAAATCCGCCCCGGCGTCCACTTTCCTTTTCAGATTTTCCAGATCAGCGGCTTTATCAGGACATTCAACATGGCCTTCGGGATAACCGGCGATGCCCAGGCAAAATGAGTAATTTTTTTTAATGAATGCCACCAGCTCGTTGCCATACTCAAACCCATTTTCCGTTTTAACAAATTTTTCTTCTCCCTGCGGGGGATCTCCCCGAAGAGCGAGTATATTTTCAATCCCCTTCTCCTTAAGAAGGTCCAAAATACCGCGAATTTCATCGGCGGTGTGACCTACGCAAGTCAAATGAGCCATGCTCTCCAACTCTATCTGGTGTTTGATTCGGCATACCAGATCCAGAGTTTTGGAACGCGTACTGCCCCCTGCCCCATAGGTGACTGAAATATAACCGGGGTTCCACGGTTTTAAGTTTTCAATGGTTTGATACAGTTGTTCAAACCCATCATCTGACTTGGGCGGAAAAAATTCAAAGGAAAAGGTCTGCTGTCCCCGACTCAATATCTGACTGATCTTCATAAATTTATAGTATCCATGCAAAAGCTTTTGGGGACAATTGTAACGATTGAGGTTAGGGTTTAAAAAATAAGGCGTAACCTGCAATATTCCATGATATCAGGAAATACTAAAACGGCCAATAATTTGTACTGCCAGAAGAGTCTGAAGGTCAGGGTAGGAAGGAGTATCGAGTAGAGAGCCTAATAAATATCAAACTTCTTTAAATAGGATACAAAAGAGACGATGTTGACCAGTTCAACGGGTTCCTCTTCGATACTGCGGATGGCCTCATCTGAAAAATAACCTGTTGTGATAAAAACTCCGCGTGACGCGCCCTCGCCCTTTACTGTGTCCAGGAATCCTTTTACCTTCATGAGATCGACTGTATTATTTGGGGGATCAATGATGCAAAGGGCTAGGTAGGTTCCGCCGACCACCGGCGTTTCATCGTGCATAATAATTTCCAGTTCGTGGTCGGTAGCCCAAATGGAGTGAACATGCTCTAAATTAAACTTTTTCAAAAACTCTGTGCATTTTTCCTGAAAGGCATCCGGGTCAACTAAATAAAGGGGCTTGCCTTCAGGATTGTCGAAATGAATTTGCTCCTGGGGAGGCGGAGGAGAAGTGTTTTTGAGCAAAACCAGAAGGATCAGCCCAAGGAAAAAGCCAACAAATGTGATTATGAATATACCCACTTATTTTATCATTTCATCCCAGATTTTTTCTTTCTTGCCTTCTTTGATTAATTTATCGTGAATGATCATTTGCCTGATCGCAACCCAAAATAGCCCGGCTACAATAAATAACATACCACCAATGGGCATATTATCCGGCTTTGTGGCGATCAACAAGAAGTTTTCTAATCCTGAATTTTCCATTTTTTTTCAACTCATCAAAGAAATTATAAATCATAAAGAGTAAAACCCATTAACAATCATTCTACCCTTACCAAGCCAATCTCAGGTCAACTTTTATCCTACTCTAAAAATTCCTCTTCGTCTTCCTCATCCATGCCCTCTTCATCGGCATCAGCTTCATCTCCGCCTTCATCTGCATCGCCACTGGCTTCCTCGCCGAGGACCAGATCAAAATCTATCTCCGCCATGTTATAGGCGACGATAAAATCTTTGATAGCATCCATTTGCTGATCAACATCTCCAACATTTTTCAAATCACCAAATTTTGTCCGAACCAGATACTCATCGCCTTTTTTATCCCAATGGGATGGCATTTTGGTCCATGGAATCATCTTCCGTGTGTCCTTCAACCACTTCGGAATCCAGTTTTGCCGCAATCGGGTACTGGCAATAGAGAAATCAATTCCCTTGGCACCGTCATCATGGCATTTTCCGCAATCCATATAATTGACCATGCTAGATCCGGTTTGCACAATTTTATCATCTTTATCGACGTTCACTCCTGCTTCATATTTATTGTCCAAGGGTGCAAGCGCTTCAAAATAAGCGGTGAAATCGCGCACTTCTTTTTCGGACAAATTAAAGGTCGGCATTTTTATTTTCAACCAGGTTCTCACCGGAGTGGGGTTATCCAGGAAAGAATAAACCCAGGAACTCTTGATGCGTTCGCCAACGTGATAAGACCCATAATCCAGAGGTGGCGGATATTGAGCCGTCGCCTTGATATATTTCTGAATTCTCCCTCCATCGCCTTCAACGTGGTGACAACCTTTACAATTGTATTTTTCAATCAACCGCCGGCCGGTCTCCAGAGTTTGCTCTTTTTTCGTCAAAATCTTCCTGAATTTAGCGGGAACATTCGTTCCATTGAATCCCTTCAAAAGAACCACCAGAGCGTCAATTTCATCATCTTCCAGATGAAAATTGGGCATCTTGTCCAAAACTCTTTCGGTCCGAAAAGAATTCGGTTTTTTAAGCTTGGTTCTGACCCAGGATTCCCAGGTGTGGGCAATGTGAGCGTCGCCAAACTCAAGTTCAAGTATCAGTTTTCGTCCAAAGGATGAAAGCTCTGGAGCGATACGCCCCTCATTCTCCATGCCCTTAATATCGTGGCAGGCAAAACAACCCCTTTTACGAACGACGGTTTTTCCATATTCGACCATTTTCGGATGATTGACCCGTTTCTCAATCCCCGTAATAGGCTTTGGTTGCCCAAATTGCATCAAATACGTCGCAATATCCATTGCCTGTTCCTCAGTGAGCCTGAGGTTGGGCATTTTACTTTTCTGATTATAATGAGCCGGATTCCCCACCCAACTGACCAGCCAATCCGCATTGACCTTGCTGGCTATATTGCTCAAATCAGGACCGAATGCTTCTCCCTTGCCTTCTAGCTGATGGCAGGCCTGACACCCGACGGTCTCAAACTGCTTTTTGCCATTTTCCGCATCGCCAGTCGAAAACTTATAAAACGGCTTGTATGCCTTGTCTGAAGACGCAAGTAGATAAGCGGTGACCGCAAGCGCATCTTTATCGCTAAAACCAAAATCAGGCATCCGGGTATTCGGCAGATAACCTTTAGGGTTTTTGACCCAACGGTACAACCAACTGGGATTCACTTTTGAGGCCACCTTCAGCAAAGCCGGGCCAACCTTGGGCTCCTTGGAATAGCCGTCAGCGAGATGACACCCGTGACATCCCAATTTGACAAATAATTGCTTTCCTTTAGACAAATCAGGAGCGCCTTCAAGATCCAACACTTCGGCATGGCAATTTCTGCAATTCGATTGCATCATTTTTCCATGCAGAATGGGCTCGTTGATTTCCGTAGTCTGGTCTGTTTCGTGGTGAGAACCATGAGCATCCTCAGCGGGTGCGGTGGCGGTCCCCTGCCCCAAGTGACACCAGGTACAGCCGGTTTTTTTCGGAGGATGTTTATTAATCAGGATATCAAGATTGGGATGGGTCTTAAGCGGCTCTTCGAAGTCTTTATAGAAATCATCCTGATAAGAAATATGACAGGTCATGCATCGGTCGACCCGGTAGATGATTTCTGAAAAGCTGTTGATGCCAAAACCGGGAATAACGGTCTGTAAAACTTCCGCCGGCCGCCAGACAAAAGGAAATGGCTTATAATAATCCATGGTCCGCTGAACATTGTCGCGTTGCAGGGTCAGGCCTTTCAACTCCTTTTCAAGGTTGACGTACTTGACTTTAAGTTTTAGAAGGTTCGATTCCGCATGGTCAAAAGTTTTTTGCTTTTCTGCAACTTTAGGGTCCCAGCCTTTGAACTCCTTTCCAAGAGACTCGAACCTGGCAATTTGCACGTCAAAATTCTCGCCTTCATGCAAGGCCTTTTTATAGTAATAATAAGCTTCGTCCAGCCGACTTCCGGTAAACTTCCTTTCTTCTTTTATCTCACCGAGTGCAACTTCCGCGACCAGTAATTTATCAACCAGTTCCTGATATTCATCAGACTCTTCCAGTTTTCCCTGTTCCTGGTCGAGGCTTTCATTTATCTGCTGGACTTTGGAAGAAATTTCATCATCAAATTTTTTCCAATCCCCCTCCGCCCTGGCGTATTGGGCCTTGAAATACTCTTCCTGATGAGCTTTGAATCCCCGACGAGAATACTCATCGTCCCAAAACGCCCACAGGGTTACCAACAACGCCGCTCCTGAAACCATGAAAAACACAAAGCTGAAGGATACCTTTTCTACTGGTACGTAATCACTATTTTCTTCTGGATTATCCAATTGGGTTGTCCTTGAAATTTCTCAGTTAAACATTAAACCAGGGTGTCACCCAGATATATTTGATATTAAAGCCCAGGCGTAAAACGATTTTAATCACGATGGCAAACATGATCAGGGCCAAATTAATTTTCAGGAGCATTCGGATTATTCCGACGTTTTTGATGGCCTTTCGTTCCATGAAAACATAAACGCCCATTCCCACAATAAAATAGCCCAGGACAACAACGGCTCCAAATAAGTTCGCCATATCGTAGGACCGGATGCCAAAAGCATAGGGCAAGTCCACGCTGACCAACGCCACCACCTTATGGGGATCCCAGAATTGCCAGGGCATGAACAGGTTCCACCCCGGGCCGCGCAGGAAAACTCCCATGATAATCAGAAAAATCCAGAGCACCAGAAAACCAAAGCTGTAGATCCAGATGGCAAATTTTCTCTCAACGTAGGTGTAATAGCCGTTTCCTTTGGGATTGATGTCCAGATAAGGAATCAGGATCAACCCGACAATGATAAACACCGGCGCAACCACTCCGGCGAACCAGGGATCAAAATAAACCAGGATATCCTGCAAGCCCAGGAAATACCAGGGAGCCTTGGATGGGTTGGGTGTTTTGGTGGGGTTGGCCGCTTCTTCGAGCGGAGCGTCGATGGTGATCGACCATACTGTTAAAAGCAGGATAGTGATGATTGCGCACAGAAATTCTATCCTCACCAAATAAGGCCAGACATGGACCTTTTCGACGTTTGCCTCTATTTTTTTTCTTGGCGCAGGCGCTTCAGCCATAAAACATATCCTTTCCTGCTAACTCAGCAACGATAAAATCAGGGTTTTAAAGGGGCCCCGATATCCCGCCATCTTTTCTAATCCGCCAAAAATGAACGATCATCAATGCGCCCGCAACCAGCGGTATAAAAATACAATGCAACACGTAAAACCTGAGAAGCGCGGGAGGCCCAACAACACTGCCCCCGATCAACACAGACCTCGCGTCGTAACGTGGGCTGACTCCAAAAACAAATTCCTGAAACGGACCTTCATGACCTAAAAACGGGGTTGCGCGCGCCATATTGGTTCCCACAGTGACCGCCCACATAGCAAGCTGATCCCAGGGAAGCAGGTATCCGGTAAAACTGAGCAATAAGGTGAACGTAACCAGGAACACCCCGATGACCCAGTTGAATTCGCGCGGCGGCTTGTAGGAACCGGTCAGGAAAACCCGAAACATGTGCAACCACACAGTAATGACCATCGCATGCGCGGCCCAGCGGTGCATATTACGCATTAACATCCCGAACGGCACGTCGTACTGCAAATATTTCATATCAAAATAGGCGTACTCCCCCACCGGGCGGTAATAAAACATGAGGATCACGCCTGTCACAACGGTCGATAGAAATAACAGGAAGGTGATTCCCCCCATACACCAGGTGAATTTTATTCTCAGCGCATGCCGGTGCATTTTTACAGGATGCAGATGCAACCAGACATTACTGGCAATTTGCAAAACACGGTTTCTTGGAGTGTCGGCATAGCCATGCCGAAAAGAAGAAGTCCAAACCTGGGACTCGGTGATCATTTTTGCAATTTCGCCGAAAATCGCACCGCTCTTGATCTTGGCCATTATTTCGGCGATATTGGGAATTTCAGGTGGTTTTGCTGACAAAACTCTAACCCTCCATTAAATAAGGGGAGTGAATTATGTTAATACCCCAGGGAGTAACATTTTCTATAAAAATAAACCGACTAAACCAATAACTTGGCTTCGGATTTTGCCCATTCATCCTTCTCATAAAGAAACTTTTTACTCTTATCAATTTCTATTTGCCCATCCGGGCCCAGAGTAATTTTTAATCGTTCCAAGGCACGGGGGGCAGGTCCTTCAAAGTTCACGCCAATTTTGGTGAAACCGCTCCCATGACAGGGGCATTTGTATTTGCTCTCGGTTTTCAGCCACCTTGGGGTACAACCCAGGTGAGTACAAAGGGCAAAAATAACGTATATCCCTTCGTCATCCCGAACGATCCAAACCCGCTGGGCTTTCACCCATTTCGTGCTCACTTCGCCCACGGTGTAATCACTCGGCAAACCTGCCTTGAAAATCGGAGACGGCTCGAATAAAACGCGCGGAAAAAGCAAACGCAGGAAATACACGGAGGACAACCCCAAAGCACCCATAAAACTGGCCCACCCAGCGAGAGAAAAAAAGTCGCGTCGGGACCATAAAGTATCACCCGAATCATCCTTTTTGCCTTTTTTATCTTTGGCTTTATTCGTAACGGGTTTTGCCTTTTCTTCTTCTTTAGCCTCAGCCATAATAAAACCTAAATTATCAAGTGGTTAAATTTTCAAAATGAATAAAAAACTGCCACCTTATTCTTCTTCAAATCAATCCAAAGAGTTGGTTTTTAACATAATTGAAAAATCGAGTCAAGACAAGATGTTATTTCAATAAAACCCCTTAAGCTTCAAGCGCTCATCGCCCGCAAACAAGCTTTGGCGGCTTGTTGAATTCCCTGGGATTGCGATGAAACACCAGAGGACAACCTGGCTAAAGAATTCACCGTCAGACCTTTTTTGATAGCCAATAATATCAACGGGATAAATTCCGATGCTCGCTTACAGACAATTTGCCCTCCGATAATTTTTTTTGAAGATTTATCGGCAACTATTTTAAAAAAACCCGTACCCTCATCACTAAAAATGGAATGGTCCAGGTTCTCAATATCACACCTTCCTTCAATCCCCCGGAAACCCTTATGGTGGGAGTCGCGAGCAAAACACCCCACCGTGGCGAATTCGGGGTCGGTATAAATCACTTGCGGAATCCAATCAACATTCAGGCTTTTATTTTTTCCCAGAGCGTTTTCCGCCGCGATTCGGCCTTCCTCTTCGGAAAGACCATCGAAGGATTTCCTTCCGGTCACACTGCCGATGGCATACATTCCCTTGGCCGTCGTTTCCATTTTCTCATTGACAAGAAATTGTTGTCGCTCCCCCATGCGCACTCCAAACTCTTCGATATTCAACCCCGCGGTCCGGGCCACTCTGCCTGAAGTCAGAACGATGGTTTCGACGGAAAATTTAACGCCACCGTCGAGAGAAATATCAATGGTATTTTCGGCTTTAAAAATGGAAACGACTTTTTTATTGAGTAGAACCTTGACCTTGTGGGGTTTCATCTCTCTTTCCATCGCATCCATGACATCCGGGTCATGCCCCTCAAGCAGGCGCGGACCTTCCTCACACAAAAACGTTTTGCTTCCCAGCCTGTTGTAGAGCAAAGCCAGCTCACAGCCCACGCCGCCGCCCCCCAGAATTAAAACACTCGCAGGGACTTTGCCTATTTTAAAAGTATCATCCCTCGAAATGATTCTTTCCCCATCAAACGGTATGGTGGGTGGAGGCTGAATACTGGAGCCTAACGCAAAAATAATATTTTTCGCTCGAATTGATTTCTCTTCACCCGACGATTCTGTAATCTTGATTTCATTGGGACCACAGGCCACCCCCTCTCCGAATTCTATGCGGACTCCCCTCTCTTCTAAAGACGATTTCCATTTTTCTGCGATCGATTGGGAAAACTGTTGTGCGTCCTCGAACAGCCGTGAAATTTCTTCCCGATTATCCCTTGCTTCCAGCTGCCTGTTGATTTCTTTATTGGCCATTTGGGCCATCATGCGACGGATAGGATACAACCCCTTATGAAAACACCTGCCTCCGAGCTGATCCTTTTCAATCAAGCACACTTTAGCGCCCATTTCGGACGCCCGCGTTGCGGCGGATATCCCAGAAACACCAGCGCCCAGGACAGCAACATCATATTCATCCATATACCAATAACCTTCCTGTTGTGAAAATCACTGGATATTAGACCACACTTTTTGCATCTGTGAAAATACAAGAGGCTCTGTGAAGCAGGAAATTTTTTTATGGGATAAAGGTAGACTTTGACTCTTCAGGTTTTTTCTTCAACCCACCTGGAGAAAGGCCACAACCGTCAAAAGAACAAGACCTATAGAGGCAATGATGGCATGCGCTGTCACACTTGCTCTTCGACTGAGGGGAATGACTACGGCAAAATAAAGGAATACGAAATAATTAAACAGGAGGTTTTCCTCGTCCACAAAGTGCTTCCATATCAGGAAACACAGAATGCAGACAAGAACGATAAAAAATACATACAGATGGAGTTTGTAGCGCTTGCGCCTTATATCTTCCGGGAGCATGCTCACCCCAACCATGACATTCCCTATAGTGATCAGGATGGAAATGAATATTGCCAGAAAACCGGGGTTGAGGAATAAATCTGCTAAAGTGGTCGGTTGCATGCGAGAATTACGGCAAATTTCCCGCCCAGCTAATGGGCAAGGTGAGTGGGTCTGTCCCCGCTACTAAGAGAAAAGAGGGCGGATAACGCTTGCAAAATGCTTCCCATTGTCTTTATACCTCGGAGGTGAGTCGGTGCAGGGATTTTAGCCCCCCTCCCAAGTGGTTTGGGTCCGGCATCAAGCTAGTAAATAAGTTTATTTTATAGTCCCGCAATGCGCTGGTTCAAACTCATCGGAGATGAGACAAGTTTTTATTCTGCTATCTCCACCTTGTTCCTGCCCTTGCGTTTGGCCACGTACATTGCCTTATCGGCTCTTTCAAAAAGTTCGATCTCGGATTCGCCTTCCCTGACACAGGCAACTCCCAGACTGATGGTCACTTTTAGTTTTTTGTCTTTATCGACAAAATATTCTTTTTCGACGCCCTTACGAATCTTGTCCGCCAGTTTAAATGCGTTGTCCTCTTGAATGCCGTTTAATATCACGACAAACTCCTCGCCTCCATACCGGAAGACCAAATCGGAAGCACGAAGTGAATCCTGGACAGATGCGGCGACCGATCTCAAAACGCGATCTCCGGCTTTATGACCATAGGTATCATTGAACTTTTTAAAATTATCGATATCGATAACCAATAAGCAAAAGAAATTGTTCGAACTGGAAAATTCCCGCATCATTTGGGCAATCTTCATATTGTAGGCACTTCTATTCAGCACGTTGGTGAGAGAGTCCACAAGGGCCTTGGCTTCGGTTTCCTCCAGTTTGGAAGAAAGCGACTGGGTGGTCTTTTTATACGCGTTCAGTTCCGATTTAATGGATTGGGAGTTGACCCTCACTTTTCCAATTTCCTTGATGATTCCCTCTTTAAGGACCAATATATCCTCAATAGAAGAAGCGGTTTGGATTTCCTCCATGCTCACTTCCATTTTATGATCAAAATCTCCCGTTGTGGATGAGATTTGTTGAATAGTGTCCGTCAAGTCGTGAACAATCTGCTTCACCGTGTCGTTTTTGGTTTCCCTAAAACGGGTTTCCAAAATTTGCCGTTTAAAAAAATCTTCGATATCTTTTCCCATGCCGGCAAGGGGTTTGGGACGGGTGGCTTTACGAACCACATCCCCAAGATTTTTCAACGTAGAAAACAGCGCCTCCTTTTGAGGGATCATTTCGCATATTCCATCGAGACAAACGACTAGTAAACGCGATACCCGTTCGTTGAACTGCTTGGTTGCCTCAATCCCATTGGGGACTTCCTTTTCGTTTTCTTTCTTTTTTTTGAACATGGCAGGAATTACTCTCTGGTTGAGTGGCGGGAATAAAAATCGATTAATAGCGAATAGATTGGATCGTCAGAAAGAAGCTGGTCTGAAGTGCCAGACAACGAAAAAAACATAAAATGCCGATGGGGAGATTCGAACTCCCACGGATCGCTCCATACGCCCCTCAAGCGCACGTGTCTACCAGTTCCACCACATCGGCATGCTAAAACAAACGCTCATTTTTCTTTAGGAGGAGAAGGTTGTTCAGGTATGGTTTGTTTTTCTATGGGTGTTTCAACTCCCTTCATGATCGAACGGGAATCCTTTTTTGAAGAAAGTGTCGCCAGAGTCAGGGACGTGACCATGAATAAAATAGCCAGTCCGGTCGTCAGTTTGGTCAGAAAATTACCCGCTCCGCTACTGCCGAACATGGTCTGACTGCTTCCTCCGCCCAACCCGGACCCCATGGCCGCGCCTTTTCCTGACTGCAATAAGATCACAACAATTAAAATCAATGCTCCGGTTACGTGTAAAACAGTGATGACTGTCTGCATCAGCGGTGAACTCCTCCCAATTTTGGGTTATTTTGCCGAGTTTATAATGGCGATAAATGATTCAGCGTTGAGGCTCGCCGAACCCACCAGGGCCCCGTCAATATCTTTTTGAGCCATCAGGCTTTTGCTGTTGCCAGAACCAACGCTTCCACCATACTGAATTCGGATAGATTCAGCCGTGGATGCCCCAAAGGTTACAGCAAGAAATGCGCGGATAAATTGATGCACTTCTTGCGCTTGCTCCGGAGTCGCGGTTTTTCCGGTCCCAATAGCCCATACTGGCTCGTATGCTATGATCAATTTTTCAAAATCAATGGCAACCAAGCCTTCCAATCCTACTCTTAGCTGAGATTCTACAATCCCTTGAGTTTCGTTTTGTTCTCTTTGCTGAAGGGTTTCTCCCACACAATATATGACATGCAAATCATCTTTCAACGCCGCCTTGATTTTTTTATTTATCAATACGTCGTCTTCATGAAAATAACTTCTTCTTTCCGAATGACCCAGGATTACATATTTACAACCTGAGTCTTTCAACATCGCCGCAGAAATTTCTCCGGTCCAGGCCCCTTTGGACTCAAAATAAATGTTCTGCCCTGCAAGTTGAATCCCCGACCCCTTCACCAGTTTTCGCACTACGTCCAACGCGGTGAAGGGTGGCGCTAAAATAACTTCGACAGTGCGAGTTAAGCCTTTCTGATCGATCAGTAATTTGACCAAACTCTCAGCTTCGGACTGGAGACAATTCATTTTCCAGTTTCCGGCGACGACAGGCCTTCTCACTTGATTTTAAATTCCCTGATCGACGATAAACTTAATCAAATCCTTCACACGGGAAGAATATGCCCATTCGTTATCATACCAGGAAAGCACCTTGACCATTCTGTTTTCCATGACCTTCGTGGAAGGTCCATCTACAATGGATGACGCATCATCGCCATTAAAGTCAATGGATACCAGAGGCTGATCTTCCACTCGTAAAATACCTTTCAACCGGCCGGCGCTTTCTTCCTTGAAGAGTCGGTTCACTTCTTCGGGGGTGGTGTCCTTTTCCACCTCGACTACTAAATCCACTAGAGACACATTGGGTGTTGGCACACGAATCGCCATCCCGTCCAGTTTCCCTTTAAGTTCTGGCAATACCAGTGATACGGCACGCGCAGCACCCGTTGTCGTCGGAATCATGGACAGATTTGCCGCCCGTGCCCGCCTGAGATCTTTATGCGGTAAATCCAGAATGGATTGATCATTGGTGTAGGAATGGATGGTCGTCATCAACCCTCTTTTGATTCCTAATTTATTCTGAAGAACCCAGGCCACAGGAGCCAGGCAATTGGTCGTGCAGGATGCGTTGGAAACGATATGATGTTTGTCTTTTTCGTACAGCTGGTCATTGACCCCAAGCACCAAAGTCACATCCGGGTCTGTCGCGGGCGCAGAAATAATCACTTTTTTCGCCCCCGCCTGAATGTGCTTTTGCGCTCCTTCCCGCTTGGTAAAAAACCCTGTAGATTCGATGACAAGATCAATTCCCAGGTCCTTCCAGGGAAGTTTAGCGGGATCACGTTCAGACAAAATCCGGATCGGCTTGTCATTAACAACCAAACTGTCACCCTTGAATTCCACGTGGGCTTTATTCAACCCCTGGACCGAATCGTATTTAAACAAGTGAGCCAGGGTTTTAGCATCCGTCAAATCATTGATTGCTAAAACCTCAAAGTCCCCACATTCTTTATCTTGAAGGATACAACGGAGAACGTTTCGACCGATTCTCCCAAATCCATTTATTGCTATTTTAATCGACATGCAACTTAAAACCTTTCGTAGGCCGATGAACGGCAAAAACCATTTCCAACAATATAAATTGGAAAGTTAACTTAAGCGAACTTGAAAATTTGGATTGGTACTTTAGGGATACAGAAAGAAGGGATACAGAAAGAATTGCAGATTTCTGATTTATAAGGCCCAACTGCTGAATATAACTATCCCCGACCGAGCCCTTTTTAGAAAAAAACAAGAAAAAGCCAGTCTTTCGGGCATTTACACAAGATTATGCTAAATTTATAAATCCATGTCAATAGCAACCTTGAGGTTCACTGAGCGGCAAACCCCTTAAACTAACTCGGGGCGTTTTGTTCATCGTGGGGCGCGGGCTCACTTTCAGGGGATGTTTCTGCGGACTCTGCCAGAGTCAGGGATGAAAACAAAACATGGTCTATATTCTCATCCAACTCTAAACTGTTCTCGACCTGCTTTATCATTTTGACAGATTCCTCAATCAGGTTTTTTTCTTCGAGAATCGTAATTTCCAATTCGTTTTCCAACCTTCCCACTTCATTGAGAAGTTTTTTCCCCTCTTCCTCCAGAGCTTCCTTTTTTTCCAGAGAATGGGCCTTTTTCTCCCTTATTTCGTCGCGGGAACCTTCAAGCTCTTTTCTTAGCTTACTAATAGACGTCAGTTTCTCTTCTAAGCTTGCAAATTCTTGACTCAGGTTATTGAGAAAACTTTCCCTGCGGTTCCTCAATCTCTCCAAGGTGTCGAGGTCGTCTTTGTCATTGTCGGCAGAAATCGCATCGGGAGTAGACGAATTTTCTGATACCTGATTTTCGGCTTCAATTCCAACGCCTTTTAAAAGACGCTCGTATTTCCCGGAATGGGTTCTCTCTTCCCCCTCCACATGCTGTAGGTTCAATAGGATTTTTTCTATATTGCTATCATAAATTTCAAAATTTCGGTCAATGGCATTCTGGCTATCAAGGTTCTCTTGCAAATTTTTCACCAACTCGCGCAGTTCGACCTCCATAGATTTCGCACATTCATCCTTATATTTTAATACTTTATTGAAGGTGCGGATCACCCGGTCAAACTCCCGGACAATGAGCAAACCTTTTTCCCTGACCGCGATATTTTCTTCCTGTATTTTTGAATCTTTACGGCTCATAAGCATTAACTCGTTTTGTGTCAATTAGTTGGCGAATCTATAGAAAAAACTATTACCGCAATTTTTGTGCCAACTCAGTTTTTTAGGCCAAAACCTTCCAAGCCGACAAGGAGATTGGATTTAACGTACTTTTGCAACAGAATTTTTATTAATTGCTAAAATCATTTCTTTGACGGCCTCTTTCATTCCCAAAAAAACCGCCCTGGACACAATATGATGACCAATATTCAGTTCCTCTATTTCAGGAACACTGGCAATCGCCTGCACATTCTCATTGGTCAACCCGTGTCCCGCAAAAACGCGAAGCCCCAGTTCAACAGCCTGACTCGATGATCGGCGGATTTTATCCAGAGCCCCCAGGACATCTTCCTCAACTTTTAACTCCGAGTAGGCGCCGGTGTTTATTTCGATGCTGTCCGCGCCAACCCGGCCTGCGGCCTCGATTTGCCTGGAGTCGGGATCGACAAACAAACTGAATAATATTCCGCTGGACGCAAGCCTCTCTTTCATTTGAATGAGGGCTTCAACCTGCGAGCAAACATCCAGCCCGCCTTCGGTGGTGATTTCCTGGCGTTTTTCTGGAACCAGCGACACCTGGTAAGGACGAATTCTAAGGGCAATCTGAATCATCTCCTCAACGGGAGCCATTTCCAGGTTCAGGGGAACCTTGATGGCCAACCCCATTCTATCCACATCGTGATCCTGAATATGCCGACGGTCCTCCCGCAAGTGGATGGTGATTCCATCCGCCCCGGCTTCTTCCGCGATTTGAGCGGCAAGAATGGGGTCCGGTTCCACAGTTTTTCTCGCCTCGCGAATGGTCGCGACATGATCCACATTTACGAAAAGCCGGGTCATTTTCCCTTATCTCCATTTGCCATGATTGCCTGGGCCATTTTTATCACCCGATTCGTCGCCTGGACGTCATGGGTTCGAAACACAGTCGCACCGTGTAATACCCCTATGACTGTCGCGGCCAGTGATCCTTCTAAACGTTCTTCTACAGGAAGGTCGAGAATTCCACCAATGAACGATTTTCGCGAGACACCCAACAAAATTGGCTTCCCAAGTTCCTTAAATTCTTCCAACCGGCGAATGATTTCAAGGTTGTGGTTTTGGGATTTACCAAATCCGATACCGGGATCGATCGCAATTTTTTCAATTCCAGCATTCTCCGCTAAATCAATACTATTTTTAAGTAAAATTTTTATATCCTGGATCACATCTTCATAACAGGGTTTATCCTGCATCGTATCGGGAGTGCCACGCATGTGCATGAGGATAACTCCGGCTTGATTTTGGGCAATGATTTTTGCCATTTCCACAGATCCCCGCAGTCCAGTGATATCGTTAATGATAACCGCTCCTGCCGCCAACACTTTCTCAG